>Ga0310694_10001332_pt1 | contig 28396 bp, 37 predicted proteins | sample 174DNAGHGhighgp2_FD_203884 | JGI IMG/M metagenome (GOLD analysis project Ga0310694, IMG submission 203884) | Sheep rumen microbial communities from Palmerston North, Manawatu-Wanganui, New Zealand - 1742 DNA GHGhigh gp2 (v2) (version 2) | ecosystem: Host-associated > Mammals > Digestive system...
CCGCAATAGATTTACTCATCAAAAAGGTGGATTTGCCCAAGCAGATACTTGAACCTGCTTGCGGTAGTGGTTGCCTATCCGTGAGGCTTGAGGAACTTGGCCACGATGTAAAGTCGTGTGACCTTGTTGACCGAGGCTTTGGCGAGGTGTGTGATTTCTTTGCTATGAACGAGCCGCCATTCGTTGGCGACTATGCTATCGTCACCAATCCACCGTACAAGTTTGCCAAAGAGTTCTGCATCCATGCCATTGAACTCGTCCCTGTTGGTGGTCTCGTGTGTATGTTTCTCAAAACGACGTTTGCAGAGGGCAAAGGGCGATTTAATTCGTTGTTCAGTATCTACCCCCCCCTCAAGGTTTTGCAGTGCGTAGAACGTGTCCTGTGCGCCAAAAACGGGGACTTCGACTATATGCGCAGACATGGCGGCAGCGCAGTCGCTTATGCGTGGTGGATATGGCAAAAGGGTTATAAAGGTAACACAATTCTTGATTGGGTATGAACCAGTTTGACAAGCGGCACTTGGCGAATGTGCGCAAGTACCAACGGCAGATAGACAAGATATATCGTGATGCAGCCGCACAGGTCGCAGCACGTTACTCTGGTCTGCCCGTGCCTGACGATGCGATATTCAGCTTTGACGATTACCCTGCCATACAAGCGCAGATTGATGCGTTGATTCGGCAGATGGCGGGTGACATCGAACTGACCGTGCAGGACGGTGTCCGTGCCGAGTGGGACTTGGCCAATGCCAAGAACGATGCGCTGGTGGATAGCGTCTTCGGGGAGAATGCGGTGGCGGCACGATACAAACACCGCAGCGTGGATGCCCTCGATGCGTTTATGAACCGCAAGACGGCTGGTCTTAACCTTAGTGACCGAGTGTGGAACTACACCAACCAGTTCAAGGGCGAGATCGAGATGGGACTGGACTGCGGCATCCGTGAGGGACTGGATGCGGCATCTATGGCTCGTCAGTTGCAGCAGTACCTCGTCCATCCCGATATGCTTTTCCGCAGGGTGCGTGACGAACACGGCATCCTACGGCTGTCGCAACGTGCAGCGCAGTACCATCCCGGTCAAGGTGTGTACCGTAGCAGTTACAAGAATGCACGAAGGCTGGCCGCTACCGAGACCAACATCGCCTATCGCACGGCAGACCATGACCGATGGCAGCAGTTCGACTTCGTGGTCGGCATCCGTATCGAACTATCGAACAACCACACCTGCCTCAATGCCAAAGGCAAACCCGTGCCGTTCTTCGATATATGCGATGAGTTGCAAGGCAAATATCCCAAGGAGTTCAAGTTTGTCGGTTGGCATCCCCATTGCCGCTGCATAGCCACGCCGATTATGAAGACAAAGGCGGAACTGGATGCAGATGATGAACGGCTGAAGCGTGGCGAGGAACCCAGCGATCCAAGCACGAGCGAGAATGCCGTTACCGATATGCCTGATGGCTGGAAACAATGGATGGAAGACAATGCCGAGCGGCTTGAAAATGCCAAGTCGATGCCATACTTTATCCGTGACAACTTCAAGGACGGTGACCCGTCACAGGGGTTGAGGTGGATGAACGGCATAGAACAAACAATCAAAAATGCTGTTGAACACTATGAAAGCATCGCAGACGTAGAGAAGAAACTAAACGATGTTGGAACTGATTGGATTGCTGGTGTTGAGAACGGAAGATTTAATATCAGCCATTCACCTGTAAGTAATTCCCCTGTTGCTGGGGAGACCGATGGTTTAGGTAATTTATATGTCAGTGGTAAAGAGAGCCTAATTGATGCATTCAATAAAATAGCCCAAGGAGAAATTGATAAAATCACTGAAAATGAGGCAAGGAACTTGGAAACACTTTGGCATGAAATTACACATTGCAGAAATATCCATTTCCGTGCAGGGAATGAGTTATCAGTGATGGCGAGAGAATACATGGAAACAGCCAATGAATGGGTATCAAGAAAAACTTTTGGTGATTTTATGGAAAGAATTGGTTCAAGTAAGATACCACATCCTGAACTTTTGATAGATGATCCATTAAATGGATACAATGCTTGGGCAAAAGGTTATCAAAACTTCATAGAAAGTTTTGGCCTCAATGAAAGCAAAGTGCTTGAATCATTGAAATATCATTTGTTTAATGACGAATACAAGACAATGAAAAATGGTTTATTTATGGCACTTGAAGATGGAGGGCTGACAACTATTGATGGAAGAAAACTTTCTTTGCGACAAAAAACGATGTTGCTTGACAGAATAAAACGTGGTTTTAATAAATCATGGGCAGATTCTACTGCCGCAGAGTTCGGCATAAAGATATTGCGTTAGTTATTTCTTGCAGATTTTGCGTCTAACAACGAAAAATCCCGCAAACGTGTAGTTTATCACCTGCGGGATTTCGTTGCGTTAGATGGCGGTTAAAGCGTTATTTCCCAAATCTTGTCAAACGTGGCATTTCTGCCCACATCAGCGGTTCACAGTCGTTCTCCTTGCTGAACTCCCACACATCGTGGAAATACGGGTCAAGCCATTTCTTTTGCTTGCCGTCATAGATGGCACCGACAATCTGTTGCCAGTCGCTTGAATGACCAATGATGAGCATCACAACACTGGAGATGGGGAGGCACATACCGCTTGTATCATAATCGGGCAGATGTTTCTTGCAATCCAGCCATTTAATATCTTCTAATTCAATCATTGCTTTTGTCCTTTTTGATGAATGTTACCAATTACCCTCATTGGGTTGGATTGCAAAGTAAGCCAGAAGAATTGTGTCTTGATTTTGAATGAGGCATCATCAAAGACAACTTCACCGATAATCTGTCCATTGTCAAGCTCGACAATATCACCCTCATAGATATCACATCCGTTGCAATCCTGTACTCCAGTGAATTCACCGATGGTGTCTGCATCTACCAAATATGTTGACAACCTTGCATTACCAGTGTAATCAGTTTCGTAGAAAGCGATGTAGAAACAATCACCTCCACGATGAATAAGGTTGCCATATAACATAACATATTGAAAAATGCCGTCAGCGTCTTTTTGTTTATGTAGGCTGCGCCCACGAAATTTAATTGTTCTCATTGCTGTTTGTTTTGTTGTGGCTTGTGTTTGATTTCGATTCGCTGAATCCATACCCGCTTGTTTTGATATGGGAGTGGTCGTTGCCAGAGTGACCGCAGCGTGATGCCGAGATCGTCACAGGTATAACACTCGTAGATGGCTGCAAGACTGCCGAAGTAGTCGGTATGACCCGTCTCCTTGAAGGTCACCTTGATGGCTGGTGTGGTTTTCATGATGCACCTCCTTTCTCTATGTAGCCATTTTCAAACAGCCAGCATACCATTTCGTGAACTGCATCGATTAGGGTGTATTCTTTGAATATTGCCAATTTTGGAAAGCGGTCTTTTGACCTGTAAGAATATTCTATACCACAATATTGCACAGTCCACGTTGACGTATCAGAATGCGTAGAAAATAGACCACTTGGAAAAATCGCAAGTTTATACTCTACTTTGTCTTTTGTGATTTTAATCGGCATAACCTCAAGCAATGCCGAAAGAGACCATGCTGGAACAGCCTGAGGAAGTTTGTTTTTTCCAATACATAAGAACCAGTCCCCAAATGTTGTGTTCCAATTACAATCCGCTGTCTTGTGGTCTAACCCCAATTCAAGCAGATGCTTGCTTTGTTCAATCGTCGTTGCTATTTGTGTCATAATAGTAATGCCCGTCCAGCCGATAGCGCAGCCTCTATGTGGTTAATTGAGTTCGTTGTTGTTGCAGACAATTACATTGCCGAAGATGAAATCACATGGGTAAGCACGGCGGAAAATCTGCGTGGCTTTGATGTTATACGCGGCGTCAACATGGGGGAGACGGCCTTCCTCATTCACGATCATGGTCTGCCCGTTGAAAAGGTTGACAGCCTCAATGTAGTGGTGGCCGTTGTGTTCAACAGCCGACTGAAGTTCCTCAAGCGAGAAATATTGTCCGTTCTTCGGGGAGACTTCGATGACCTCGCCCGTTGTCTTGATGATTTGTGCCATAGTTTTATTGGTTTTATGGTTGATAATTAGAAAACGTAAAAACTGATTTGTAACCCTCTGCGCAGTTTGCAGTGGCAGACATCACCCTTGCTGTTGAAGGCACGATCGAGAAGGCGATTAACCAGGCCAATGGCACCGTCCAGCAGGTTAAGCAGGCCAGACACACCGACGAGGGTGTTGATTTTCTTGCCATTCAGCCAGCCGAAGACCTTAATCTTAAAGTTGGCATTGATTTCGCTTGTTGAATAATTCAATTTTTCCATGATGTTGTAATTTTATTTTGACCGTTAATAATTATTTTGACGTTGCAAAGATATATAGTATTTTCGTAATACCAAACATTTTCGCCGAAAATTTTCAAAAAAAGTGGTGTTTTTTGGGAAATACCGCCTTTTTCGGACGAAAAGCCACGAAAATTTTCTTGTTTTTTCGTTTGGATTTTTTGTTTTTCCGTCCTATCTTTGTTGCCGATATCATTTCTTAAAGCGCAAACAAGTTAACTATGGAGAAAAAGATTTTAGACGCACTCACCGAGAAATATACGGGGGTGAAGGAGTCCATTCTGCGCAGGGTTGCCACCAAACTGGCTAAGACTGTGGAGAATGAGGATGACATCGCAACCGCAGTAGAGGGCGCATTTTCAGACGTACTTGAGGCATACGGCGACCAGAGAGCCACCGACGCGCAGAAGACGGCAGTAGCCAACTACGAGCGCAAGCATGGCCTCAAGGACGGCAAGGCAGTTGACGGGGGCAAGCCTGATAATGATGAACCCGAACCAATTCCCGCTGACGATACACCCGCATGGGCGAAGGCACTGATTGAGGCGAACAAGATCCTCAAGGAGCGTCTTGACGCTATGGACGGGGAGAAACGCAGCCAGTCACGCAGGTCAATCATTGACGGCATCCTTGAACCACTTACGGCCACGCAGCGCAAGCCCTACAACCACATGAGGCTGGAGGACATGAGCGAGGACGATTTCTCTGCGTTGCAGGAGACGATCAAGGGCGAGGTTGAAGACATCGTAAACGAGCAGAATGCCCGTGGCACGGTGTTCGGCAGACCCGCACAACTCGGCAAGCAGCAGAACGGCCAACAGGCCACCGACAAGGAAGTGGATGCAGTGGTCAAGACCATGCACATTTAACAACACAAAAAAACAAATTAACTATGGCAAAAGCAACAACCAACACTGCTGCGAACCTCGTAAAGGAGAGCAATCAGATCAGCGACGGCAATGACAGCATCGTCATCGTCAACGCTCTTGGTGACATCCCTGGAGGTCGCACACTGGATATGACTGGCTTTACCAGTATCAAAGGCGGTCATATCATCATCGAGGTATCGGGTGTCTACAAACCCATGCCCGTGAACTCTGGCGGCACTGCCTACGGTAGCCTGCCTACTGGCGGCAACTATGTAGGTGTTAACCGCTACTCCGTAACTGCTACCGACCCCCGTGCCGGTATCGTAACCGTTGGGCAGGTCAATCAGGCCGCTATGCCCTTTGCGCCCACATCTGCAATGAAGACCGCTCTGCCCCGCATCGAGTTCCTCTACGCAGATGCGTAATTACTAACCATTAAAAACACGACAAACGACTATGACTATTAGTTTATTTGCAGAACTGGTTGGCAAGTACTTCAGCGCAGTAGTGGGCAAAATCACCGAACTCGTCAACGGCGAGAACGCTGAACCCACCATGCTGCACAAGACCATGCTGACCGAGGAATATTCGGCTGACCTCACCTGGGGCAGCACCGACCTCAACTCTTCCATCGTAGCCGCTGATGTGGTTGCTTTGGAGACTTCCCTGCCTCTCAAGAAGCGTGATGTCATCACCACCGCCGCTGGCCAGATTCCCAAACTGGGCATGAAGTACGAGCGTGGCGAGAAGTTCATCAGCGACATCAACGTGATGCGCTCCAAGGGCGTTGCCGAGGCACAGGTAGCCGCAAAGGTGCTTGATGATGTTACCAAGTGCATCAAGGGCATGGATGTCCGCAAGGAGATCATGTTTGAACAGGCACTCTCTACTGGCGTGACGCTCATCAAGGACGGCACCATGTACGCAGGCAATGACGGCACTGGCATCCGTGTTGACTACGGTTACCCCGCAGCCAACTCATTCAATGCCGCCACTACCTGGGGCAGCACTGGCTATGCACCCATCACCGACATCCGCACCATGATTGATGCGGCTGACGCAAAGGGTGTGACCATCAGCCACCTGTGGATGTCCCGCACCGCCTTTGACGCTATCCGCACCAGTGACGAGGGCAAGCAACTCGCCGCCACCTTTGCAGGTGTTGTTGTAACGCAGACCAACCGTCTTCCCGTCCCCGGACGTGCAGCATTCAACGATGCTATGGCTGACGAGTTCGGCGTGACCGTTCACGTTGTCAACGGCTCGTTCCGTGAGCAGTTGCCTAACGGCACGTTCAACACCGTGACCCCGTGGGATGCAACCTCCGTTATCGGCACTACCACCGAGAACGTAGGCAGACTGGTTTACGGCACTCTTGCCGAGGAGACCAACCCCGTTGCCGATGTGCAGTACGAGAAGAGCGGCACCCATGTGCTGATCTCCAAGTTCAGCGAGACCGACCCGCTGGTTGAGTACACCGCTGCACAGGCACTCTGTATCCCCGTCATCGACGGCGTAAGTTCCATCTACAAACTCTCCACCGAGGCCGCTGCAAGCGGAGGCGGTGAGTAATTACCACTACTATGACCGTAAACGAGGCACTTAGGAGCATCAATGCTTACCCAATCCCCGAACGCACCATAGTTGAGGTGTGCGAGCGCAGGGGGCTTGATCCCTGCGGCGAGGCCGGGGTGTCGGTGCTGGATAGCGCGGACTTCAAGTTGGCCAAGGCCGACCTGATGCTGTGGCTGTCGTATGCTCCTAACGTCTCGCAGGGTGGTCAGTCGTATAGTTTCAGCGATGAGCAGCGGCAGAACCTCCGCAACGAGGCGGCAGGTCTCTACGGGGACAATGCCGAGGATAACGATGACGGCCAGCAGATGCACATCACCTACGGCTACAAGGGCAACAGGCTATGATTATCGTCAACGGCACAATCGAGGTAAAGCGCAAGGATGGTGGCGGCATAGACCCCACTACAGGCTTTCCTATCACCGCCACAAGCGAATGGGGAGAGTGTCTGCCTTGCCAGTACCTGCCGACCGAGAATAAGCAAGCCCGCTCGTTGGGCGAGGCCGTGACAAGACGCACGTATGCCATACTGCTTGAAGGACATTGCGGTTGTTACCCGTGCATCAACGAGCAGATAAGGCTGCGTGACTGCTGCGGCAACATCATTGACGAGTTCAGTGTTGTCAGCGTCACTCCGCTACGTGCGGTTGACCAAACCCGCATTGATGTATGAGCGTAAAGGTCGAACAAGGAGCGATAGATGCCATGACTGCGGAACTGACTAAAGGTGTGCAGAATGTCCACGCACGCATCATCCGCGACTTGAGGATTGCTGGTGAGAAAGCCGTAGAAAAGGCAAGGCTGATAGTCACCGCCAATGGTGGAGGCGGCAGTGTATTACCGCCATACACCGTGCAGACGGGCAACCTTGTAAGCAGCACAGGTTATGCCATTGTACATGACGGGCAGATCGTCGCCATGAGTTCCTTCCAAGCCGTCCCCGGCCAGAAAGGAGATGGACAAGAAGGCTCAACAACTGGCAAGGCGTATGTCAAAGAACTGGCAATGCGCTACACCAAAGGCTATGCGCTCATCCTGGTAGCTGGCATGGAGTACGCATCCTACGTTCAAGAACTGCATCATCGTGATGTGTTGGTCAGCGGCTCATTAGTGGCCGAGCAGTTGGTTAGGGAGATTCAAGACAAGTTCAACAGGGAGAAATGAACAGGACAGGAACACAGGCACTACAAGACGTGTATCAGTACATCAAGGGCAGCGCACTTGCCGAAATGGTGAGCGGCGGTGTCTATTATGCCGAGACACGACCGAGAGACAGCAAGGCCGAGGACATCGTTATCGGCTACCTTGCTGGTGTGCCTGCCGACTTGCAGCAGATTGTTGTAAACATCAACATCTTCGTCCCAGACATTGATCCTTGGCAGAACGGCGTCCTCACTCCCGACATTGCCCGCATCGCAACCATTGAGACGGCAGCAGCCGAATGGTCACATTCATTGACCGTAGGCACTACCGACGGCAAGTACCAAGTGTCATTATACGACAACATCCACTCTGGCGAGGCGACGGGGATTGGGCAGCACTACGTTAATGTCCAACTCCGCCTCCGTTACTGGTCTAACTATGAATAACAATTCTAATCTCAATAAACAAATTAACTATGGCAACTATTTCATGGGGTAAACCTAAAATTTTCATTGCGCCTACAGGTGCTAAGATGTACGGAAGTGCTGAGACCCTGCCCAATGCGTACAGTGCAACCAACACGCCGTGGCAGCTCTTATCCACTCCCGTTGAGGATTCAACGCAGTTGACGGGTACGCAGGGCGATAAAACCGAGGCTACCATTGAGGGCGGTGAGGCCGAAGCCACCAAGTTCAATGCCGCCACCTTTGAGTTGGCTATGAACGTCCGCATGGCTCTTGATGAGGGTAATGTCTATCGATTCCTGCCTGATTGCCTTTACGAGAAGATTGGCGGTACTGGCACCGATGCGAACAACCCGAACCACAACAAGTTTGTCACCACGAATGTGGCTATCGTTGTAATCCCCGAGGCTGAGGATGCACCAGGTTTCTATTGCCCAGACGCATCCGTGTCCATCATGGAGACCTACACTGCCGCAGATGGTGCGATGTGGGAGATCACTTTCGGCTTGAACGCTACGAGCACGCTCAAGGCTGTGAACTTCGGTCAGTATCAGGCCACAAGTGCTTTCACAAGCAACAGCAAGAACTACTACGCAGTCAAGGCTAAGATTGGTGGTGCTGCATAACCAAGACAACAATGTTTTTATTCGCTTTCATAACAAACTTTAAATCTTTTACAACAAAATGGCAGAAACAAATTTTTTGATTCCTGACAATTCAAACGGCAACATCCCCGTTGGCGCTCTTCCCTATCTCAATGGCGGCAATGGCGGCTTCCTCGGAGGCAATGGCCTCGGTGCTGGTCTTGTCGGCTTCTTGATTGGTGCGCTCATCAACAATGGCAATGGCGGTCTGTTTGGTGGTGGTAACAACCAAATGACCGACCTCGTCATCCAAGCAGTCAACAACAATGGAGACCGCACCTCTGCCGCAATCAACCAGCTCTCGACGATGCTGGGGCAGGACTTCACGCAGGTCTATGGCGCAGTGCAGACCCTCACGCAGGGCATCAATCAGATTGCCAATGCCCAAGGTCTGAACTTTGCGCAGGTCATCAATGCCATGCAGTCCGGCAACGCTTCCATCATCACCCAGCTCCAGCAGTGCTGCTGCAATATGCAGCACAACATCTGCGAACTGGGTCACAACTTGACCAACACGATGAACAACAACTACATCGCCTTGGACAACAAGTTGGATGCAATGGAGAGCAGCCGCAAAGACCGTGAGATTGCTTCTCTTACCGCAAAGGTAGCGCAGTTGGAATCGCAGAATTACACCGCTGGTGTCGTTCAGCAGGCCGTGGCTCCCGTCTTGGGTCAGATTGCAGCCTTGCAGAACGATGTCGCTGCCATTAAGCGTTGCCAGCCCGCCACGATCACGCTGCCCAACAACAGCATGACCGCAGTGCCCACAATCTGGGCAAACGGTGTGGCTGACTACGTTGTTGATAAGATTGCCTCCAGCCTGAATGGTGGCACAACTACTCCCACCACTCCCGCAACCATCGCAAAATAATCATCATGGATTTCAAGAGTCTGCAACCGGGTCAGCCCGTCTATATCATCCACAGGAACGACAAGCCGCGTCTTGTTGTCGCTGAGTTAGTGAGCCGCAACGAGCCTCACTACAACGTAGCCAACCCCTCTGCCGCAATCGGAACCAACCTCAAACAAGTTGTTGACATCACCGCAAAGAATGGCGAGGAGGTCATCCCTCTCGGCAATCTTACGGCTGATAACGAGACCGCAACGTATAACAACGGAGCGCAGTTCATCGGTGCTTCGCAAGAAGCCACGTTGCGCGAGGTTGACCGCATGATGGCAGAGAGCCGACAGGTGCTTGACAAGGTGGATTATCACCAGTCCGTGCTTGCCGAGGGCGAGAAGATGCTTGAGGTGCTGAATCCTCAGTACAAGGAGGCGAAAGCGCAAAAGCAGGATATTGCCGATTTGCGTGACCAAATGGGTCAGTTGATGCAGATGGTTGCCGATATGCAGCAGTCCTTGAAATCCGCTAAAAAGTAACCGCTATGGGATACCGAATGATTAGGATGCGTTCCAATGAGGATGCTGTGGAGATGATTGAGAAGGCCAAAGACCTTCTTGAGAGTGCTTGCGAAATGCTCAAGAACGCGATGGACGAGCGCAACGGCATGGGCTATCGCAATCAGATGCGTGACAGCCGTGGCCGCTATGCCAACCGTGATTGGGACAGGGATGAGCGCATGATGCGCCGTGACGGTGATTGGGACGATATGCCCCGTGGCCGTTACGGATATTGATTTCGGCTTAGTTCCTTAATCATCAATAATTGGGCGGTGGGCAACTGCCGCCCTTTTTAAAAGAAAGTGAATAAAATGTGTAACTGCAACGACCTATCAAAGTACGATTTCAAGTCTCCCGCAATGCGGGCATATCTCGGCACATACGGCGAACACTTCTCCAAGGAGTTGTGTGAGGATGCCGTGAAGATGATGCGTGACCGCCAAGGCAACCCGGTGCAGATGTCAAGCAAGGAGGACATCAAGACCATGCTTGAAAACAACGGGGTGACGCTTGGCCGCAACACACTCTACGATGCGGTGTACGTCCATGCAATGGCAAGAGCCGACTATTGGGGTAGCAGCATCGATGACGAGGCTCACCTCGCCATGTACATCAAGGACTACATCGACGATCCTGACGGCTACGAGGGTAAGGCATTCAACCGCTGGTATGCCGATATGTGTAAGATGGGTATCGTATTGGATTGGGAAGACTACGTTAGATGATCGCCAAGTGGATTGACATAGACGGTGGAAAGTGGCGCATCGTGGTCAACTACGATGTGACACCTGCGGAGGATGTTTGGATTACCAAGCAACTGCGCTCCGTCAATGCCTATGAGAGCGACATAGAGGCTGCTCTACGGCTCTTTTATGAGCCAAACAAGGCTTGTACCGTCAGCGACCCAAACGAGCGCATGAGCGTTGTCTGCATCGGATGGACTACGAGCCGGGCAGAGTGGCACAATTCCATCGTCCATGAGATAGACCACGTTCAGCGTGACATCTGCGAGTACTATGATGTTTCACTTGGCGGTGAACTTGCCGCCTATGTGCAAGGCTACCTTGCAAGCGAGATGATATTATGAATAACCTCGGCACGGACATATTGCTTGAGCGCAGGCACGAGTTCAGCGTTGACGGGAGGATGTACCACATCGCGCCGCCATCGCTGGGCAAGTTGTTCGTGTTGCAGGGGTTGATTTCAAGTATCGGCATCAACGAGAAACTGCTGGCATCCATGCCGCACGTTGAGTTGTTGCGTGTTGCCGAGGCCGAAAAGCACAAATGCTGCGAACTGATTGCCTATGCCACCTGCGACACAAGGGAGCAGTTGAGCAACGTGGCCGAGATTGAGCGGCGCACACACCACTTTGAGTTCCTCCTCGATAATGCCGAGGTGGCTACGCTTATGGTCGCCACGTTCAGCCACAACCGCCACCACCAGTTTATGGATGAGTCGGGTATAGCCAAAGAGCGTGAGCGCATGGCGGCGGTAGCACGGCACAAGGAGAAAGGCGGCGGCATAGCATTCGGCGGTAAAACAATCTTCGGTCAACTGATAGACCCTGCCTGTGAGCGTTACGGCTGGACATACGACTACACCGTTTGGGGTATCAGTGCAGCCGTCCTAGAGTTGCTTATGGCAGATAAGGTTAGCGAGGTGTTCTTGACCGATGACGAGAAAAAGAAGATGCCGAAACACCTCATTGAGACCGATGATATCGTAAGCGGTGATGACCCGAAGAATTGGAAACGTATGGAGCAGTTAATGAACATGGGATAACACTATGGCAGAATTAAAGTTTATCATAACGGCTGACAATAAGGGCATGATGGAGGCTCTGCAAGAGACGCAACAGGCTATGCGCACTACGGCAAGAAATGTGGAGCAGATTGGGCAGATGCTCGACCTGCAAGAGTTCCGTGACGCATCTGCATCCGTTACCGACTTCGCCAGCAAACTCTATGACGCAAGCCGGGAGTCGGTCAGCAACCTGTCAACGATGAGCCAGGAGTTCTCCGCACAGGCAGAGACCATCCGCAGTGAGATGGAATCCATGCTTGGCGGCGGCTCGATGGACGGCATGGCTGACAAACTCGATGCCTATAAACAGGCCGTTATGGATGCCAGTGCAGCAGCCGAGACCGCATACAATGTGCAGGGTGTTGCCGTGGCTACATTGGCCGATGAACTTGATTCACTACAACAAGCGCAGGAGGCTGCTCTTAGCGCAGGGGATAGCGGAACGGCACAAGCCTTGCAGGGCGACATTGACGCGCTCTCAGGCACGTTAAAACAAGCCGAAGAGCAACTTGCGCAGCTTGGAACGCAAGCCGAAACAGCCAATCAGCAACTCAACAACCTTGATGCCACCTTTGCCCAGTTCGGCGGGAATGCCGAGAATGTGGGCAGCGCATTCGACACCATCAAGGGAAAGATTGGCGAGGCAACCGAGGCAACGAAGAACTGGCTGACCGGGAACGGAAAATTCACCGAGGGTGTCAATAGCATGAAAGAGGCTCTCGGTAGTATGGGTGGCGCATTCACCCCTGCTATCGCAGGAGCAAAGAAGATGCTCGTTGCCCTGCGGGCTATGATCGCCACCCCAATCGGTGCCGTGCTGACTGCCGTAGTGCTTGCCCTGCAAGCGATGCACAAGTGGTTTACCAAGTCGGCAGAAGGCCAGCGTGCATTCGCCAAGGTGTCGGGATATATCACAAGTGTACTCGGCACTTTGACGGACATCGCAGTAGCCGTCGGCAAGTACTTATTCCGTGCGTTCACAGACCCGAATAAGCCGCTCGGTGCATTCGCCCGCAACCTTGTCGGCACATTCTCCAATGCGTTGAAATCCGTCTATCATCTGGTCAAGGGGCTTGGCAACAGCCTCGCCTCGCTCGGCACAATCATCAAGGGCATCGGCACGATGTCACTTGACACCATTTCTGCCGGGTGGGAGCGGCTGAAGAATGCTGGCACACTGATGGGACAGGCGTTCAAAGAGGCAGGAAGCGCAGCCGCAAACGCATTCGGCACGATTATCAACCTCGGCAAGAGCGCAGCCGAGGTGGTCAGCGACGTGTGGAATGCCGCATCGTTCAGCGGATTTGAAAAGTATGTCAACGACCAAATCAAGAAAGCGCAGGTCGCAGGGCAACTCAAGCAAGACGAGGTGGATGCCACCATCAAACTTCAAGAGGCACAAGCGAAGCAGGCCGAGTATGACAAAAAGATTGGCGAACAATACGAAAAACTTTACAAACTCAAAGGCAAGGAACGCCAAGATGCTATCAACGAACTCAAGAAGTGGCAACAGGCCAAGTTCGATGATGCTATCGAGGCGCAGACACAACTCTACGAGATAACAAAAAAGAACAACTCGCTGCATTCATCTACGCTTGAGGATTTGCAGAAAGAGCGTGACTTGAGAACACAAGTATTGCAGTTAGAGGCACAACGTGCCAACTCTACCCGTATGCTCGCCCGCATGGAGGCCAGTAACGAGCGGCAGATGGCAAGTGCTGCTGCAAAGGCTGCAAAAGGTGGTGGCAAGGTGGTCACTATCGACACTAAGAAGGTCCAAGAGGCCGAGGCGGCACTGGCGGAACTGGAGCGCAAGCAGGACAACGAGCGCATATCGCAGACGGTGGCTATGGAAGAACGGCTCACCGCTGCACGTATCGCAGCCATGAAGGACGGTGCCGAAAAGGTGGCCGCACAACGTGAGGCGGAGAACAAAGCAGAGTTGTTGCAACTTGCCGAACAACTCAAGGCCGCGAAGGAAGCCGAATACCAACGGCAGAAGGCACGCTACGAAGCCGAGCAGAAACTATTGCCTGCCGACGAGCGTAAGCCGTGGGAGGCCGCTATGCTTGACCAGTCAGCCATTGATGCGATCGTCAAACAATATGAGGAACTAGCAGACCTCATCAAGCAGAAGCAGCAACAAATCATTGAGGGCGAGAGCCAGTCCTCAATGCGTGAATATTTGAAACAATACGGCACATACCAGGAGAGGCGTTTAGCCATAACCGAGGAATATGCCGACAAGATTAACAGGGCTACCACCGAGGGAGAAAAGATGATGCTTGCCAAGCAGCGTGAATCGGAATTATCGCAGCTTGATAAGGACTTCGGCTTGCAGACGCAGCAGATGGCAGACTTGTTTGCCGATGCGAGCGATAAATCGGTAAAGTCCATTGAGGCTATAATCGGCAAGTACCAAACCCTTGTGGACTACATGAAAGGCCAGAGCGACATCAGCCGTGAAGACCTTATCAGCATCGGTTTCAGCGAGGAGGACATCGACAAAATCCAGCGTGGAGAAATCAAGATAAACGATGTCATTGCCGCCATCGAGAAACTGCAAAACGAAGTAACGAGGCGCAGCCCGTTCAAGGCTTTCAAAGCCGAAATTGACAATTCGCTCGGCAAACTCAAGGCAGGGCAAACGGGCGAAGGCTTGCAGGGGATCGGCCAAGCCGTGAACAAGTTCCTGCCCTCCGTCAAGGAGTTCGGCAAGAACATCGCCAGCATCTTCGGCTTCGACGATTCTGCCGTGCAGGGTGTCATTGATGCCGTGGGCGGCTTGGGCGACGCAGCAGCAGGTGTCGGGCAGATCATGTCGGGCGACATCGTGGGCGGCATCATGAACACGGCAAAGGGCATCGGCACGATTGTCAATGCTGTTGAGGGATTGTTCGGTGCGGACTACTCATCCTACAACAAACTCGTTGAGCAGTACAACAAGTTGATTGATGTATGGGATGACCTATTGGACAAGAAACGTGAATACCTTGACACCAGCTATGGTGCAGAGGCATTGCGAGCCGAAAAGGAGGCAACCGAGATTCTCAACCGAGAGACTGAGGCATGGCGGGAGCTGGGCAAGGAGAGACTGAATGCGGGGGCAAGTATCGGCTCCCACTCCATCGGCAGACGCATTGTGAACGAGATGACCGCAGCCGATTGGGGCGACATCAGCAAAGCCATTGGAGGCAATGCCCGGAAGATGTTGGGCGAGAGGCTGACGGGTCTGTTCGACCTATCGAGCGACCAGCTGCAAAGGCTCAAGGAAAGCGCACCCGCATTCTGGGCTCGCATGGATGATGATGTGCGAAAGTATTTGCAGAACATCATCGATGGTGCGGAGCAGCTTGAGGATGTGCAGAAAGCGGCACAGGAACGCCTCACGCAGACCACCTTTGAGGCCATGCGTGATGACTTCATCAGCAAACTGGCAGACATGGAAACGGCGGCAAGTGATTTCAGTGATGACTTCGCTGAGATGCTGTTCAAGGCAATGCTCAACACTAAGGTTAATGAGATGTTCAGCGACAGGTTATCAAAGTGGTATGACCAGTTCGCCGAGAGCATGAAGGATGGCGAAATCAGCGAGAGTGAGCGTAACGCCCTGCTTGCCGACTACAACAACATCGTGGCCGATGCGGTGAAACTGCGTGACACGCTTGCCGACGCAACGGGCTATTCGCAGAGCGTTGGTGAGGGCAGCGGAGCATACAAAGCCGCATCCTCGTTCAGCCAAGATCAGGGCGATGAACTCAACGGAAGACTGACCGCCATCCAAATCGGTCAAGCCTACCAAAACGAACAACTGACAATGGCGGTGATGCAGTTGCAGACACTTTCCGTTGTCGGTCAGGAGCAGGGCAACACCATTGCCGAGATGCGCAACCTCATGCTGATCGGCAACAGCCACCTTGAGGACATTGCCCGCTACACACGAATTGCGGCCCAATATGGGGACGCAATAGAACAGATTGCAACCAAGATTAAAACGCTATAAGATTATGCCAAGGGGGATTTGTACGATATACAACTGGGACGGCAACGAAAACGGCCACAACATCAAGGCTGAGTTCGGTGTCTCGTTGAGCGATGGTGCTATCAGCGCATTGCTGGCTTGGCCCGATGCGAAGGAACGTGTCAGCAATGAGAGCAGATTGGAGGACGGGAAGCGCACAGATATCATGGCACCGACCCGCTTTGCTGCCCGAACCATCACGCTTGAGATGCACCTCATCGCCAGCGACTTCGGAGACCTGCTTGCCAAGGAACGTGCGTTTTTGGCAGCGTTGACCTATTCTCCAGAGGGCATCATCCTATTGTTTGAGATATACGGACAAACGATTCAATATAGGTTGCAGTATATCTCATGCACGCAGTTCGCAGTATTTGGCGGCACGCTAGCCAAGTATGCCGTTAGGTTTGAGGAGCGTGTGCCGAGGAACGGATTACAGACAAGAGATTTCAGCAGCATTGGCGAATGAGTGACTTAGGCTACACATACGGCATTCAGCAGAGGGCGACACCGACCATCACCCTGCACTATTACAACAATACTAATAGTGCGGAAACGATTCTGCTGCCAATTACTCCACGCTCTATGCGTAGGTTTAGGCTGATGGAAGAGGACTGCATCGTTCTGGAGTTCTCACTTTCCTATGCCATACATATCGGTGTCGGTGACTATATCGATGATGCTGTGTTTGGCACGTTTTATAGCAACGATGAGCAGATGCCGAAGTACAACCAGCGCACTGGAGGCTATGACTACTCGCTGAGATTCGATGCTCAGTACTATCGCTGGCGCAGGTATCTCTGTATGCTTGTCGCCAACGTGTACGATGAGAACGAGGACGATTATATAGACAGGCGAATGGAGGTCGAATGGAATCTGACCGCACCGCTTGCTACCCATGCCCAACAGATTGTTCGGAATCTGTCTGTGCTTGGCTTTTCGGGCGTCTCCATATCCATCACCGCAGAGAAGGCTAACGGGGTGCGGTATCTGCAATACAATGGCATTAGCATCATCGAAGCTCTTAGGATGATAGCCGAGGCATGGGAGACCGAATGGTGGGTCACAGACAATACCATCCATTTCGGCAAATGCGAGCTGGACAACACTCCGTTTGTTTTCGCTTTGGGCAATAACGTGGAGAGCATGGACGTGGCCCGTGACCAGCAGACCTATGCCAATCGGGTCTATGCCTATGGCGGCACTCGCAACATCCCAGATACCTACGATAGGGAGCTGGTGTTTGAGGTGACGGATGTAGGCTCAGACGGATTCAAGGATGCCAACAGACCGCTTCGAACAGATATGATAGGCGGTACATCAACCGCCACCATCGTGCAGTTTACAATGGCCTCGAGCGCAACGGCATCGGGTAACGGATACTCGCAGCGTACCGATACCAAGACATTGAACGGCAAGCAGACGATTGGCGGCTCAGTAGCCGTTTCGATGAAGTTGGCTAGTGATGACTGGACCGTAGCAAGCGACTACCCAATCGTGTCGGCATCGCTGATTCTCCATGTCGGTACTCAGTCCATCACGCTCGACACGCAGAGCAACATCATGTCCTACAAGGACGATAGCGATGCCTCTGACACCGAGATTAAGCGGGTATGGGATTACTCATGCGATATCAGCCGTGAGCTCAACTTGACGGGCAACACGCAGATATACCTTGAGGTACGATGGTCGGTTGCGTATCAGCAGGTTTCCGATGTCACCGCATCGTTTGTCGGCGAACTATCATATATCACCGCCTCGTCTGGCGAGGAAAACGCTACCAAGCAGGTCATCGTGACACCCGTAGGATTGACTGGCAGACAAGCTACATATTACGCTGCTACTGGGCTTATAAAGTTCAACGGCAGTTCGCCCAGCAACTGGGTTGCCGGCAGGGAGTACACCATTTCCCCAACCACTATTAAGGTCCCGATATCTTACTATACACCCAAGTACGATGCCGAGGGGATGAGCGCAGTTGGCGAGAAACGGCTGCATCTGCCCGGCAACAACCGCTATCGCCAGTCCAACGGAGTGACCAGCCATAACATCTGTGAGATATCGGTTGTCATGGAAGATGAGTACCCACGATTGCAACTGCGTATCAAGGCGGGTAGCATCTACACCACCACAAAGACCGATACCACCACCCATAATGACGACAGTGTGACCCGAGAGAACTGGAAGCAGTACTCGTTCCTTGCTGAGTATAGCGCAGACGGCGGGACAACGTGGCAAGACTATCGATTTGACACCGACTGGCTTATGGACGGGCAGAAACTGCAAGCCGTGTTCACCGCCCCTGCATCCGTGCAGTCGAGCGGATGGATGCTGGCTGGTATGACCTTTGATGTCGGCTATGTCAACAATACACGCAGATTTAGCATCATCCGCAATACCGACTATGGCTCATCGATACCCAACCAGTTCCTCTACCCGAGTGACCGCGACGAGTTTTTCTTGGTCGGCTGGAATCCTCAAGCCATGACCGAAATGGGTCTTGTGTCGCAGTCGCAGCAGCGTCTGCAAGCCAAGACCAACGAATACCTGCAAGCCATGCAGGATGGTCAGTTCACGTTTACCTGCCGCATGATTAGCGACATCTTCAGAACGTGGGACTACGGGGGCAGGGGCAAGGTGGATGGCTTGTACACCTACGGCTTGATTAAGGCTGGCGCAAAGGTAACCATCAATCACGATGCCTTGCCTAACGGAACGAAAACCAGCCGTATTATCGGCTACGAATATAAGCTGGATATGCCGTTTGATACCCCGACTTATATCATCGGGGAGACAGAGGCATACTCAAGGCTCAAACAGATTGAGAAACAACTAACAAAACTATAACGATATGAAATGTTTTTATTGTCATTACAACAACGGAGCGGGCGGGAAACTAAACCGACCCGTAATCACACATCCGCAGGGTAACCTCATCAATCTTTCGTTTCCGATCACAACGAGAGCCGTCACTGTTATTGATGGTGAGGAACACGCGGAAGAGGTTGAGATGGATTTATCACAGAACCTCGCCAGCAAGCCAGTCGTGGAATTGTCCCGAGGCAAGAAGGTGCTGAAATATGAGTGCGACATCTTCCAGAACAAGGTCAGCTTCGTTGACTACGGCAAGCTACCCCTTGGCACTTATGACATCGCTATCTCGCTTGATTTCGTTGGCGGCTCACAAATGCGCTTCCGCAAACGCACCATGCTGCAAATCGTCGAGCACATGGATGGCCAATACGCTAATGACGAGTTCAATGTTACCGCCATCTACCCCATCATCAAGGGCAGGACAATCGCAATCTCTATTGCTGACGGACAAGTCCGCATCAGCGAGAACGGGAAATTCCAGGGCGATGATAAGCCCAACAATGGGCGAGCAGATATCACCGCAAAGCAGGGTAATGGCTACCTCGTTTTTGAGGATGGGAAAGCGAAATTATACACTTAACTCATATATATTATGGCAAAAGACAGATTGACACTATACGATAAGTATGGGAATAAGAGGGATGTCGATATGTCCACCGAAGACGTGACACTCGACAACGAAGGCGGGAAGACGCTCAAGCAGAAACTTGCCGAGGTGGACGAAGGTATCGGTGAACAGGTGAAGAAAGTTGTGTTTAACGGCACAACGAAAAACGCATCAAACGGAACTATCGACCTCGGCGACCAGATGCAGGCAGACTGGAACGAGAGCAGTACCAGCTACCCGACATTCATCAAAAACAAGCCGAATGTTGTCACCGGCATAAGGATTGGCTCAAGCGGCAGCACGATCACGCCGACAGGCGGTGTTATCACCTTGCCCGAAAGCGAGGGTGGTGGCACGACAGAGTGTGACACCGCTATGAGCGACACGAGCGATGCTCCCGTGCAGAACAAGGTCATCAAGGCTTATGTTGATGGACTCATTCAGGGCTTGCGGAACGTGCTAAACACCATTACGCAGGATGGTGCAACGCAGGGAGTTATCGACACCTTCAACGAGGTGAAGGCTTTCCTTGAAGGCATCAGTTCAAGCGACACGTTGGCTGCAAAGCTATTGCTCAAGCAAGACAAGTTATCTGCTGGCAACGGCATCGTGATTGCACAGGACGGCAAGACGGTGAGCGTGGATGCCGAGGTTGTTCAGCCTGTCACCGCAGACGGCACGTTTGCAATCCGCATCGGCAACAACACCTACACCATCAACCTCAACCACAGCCATCCGCAGTATTTGACGGCGCAGTCGCTGAAGGCTGGTAGTAACGTGAGCCTGTCGGTCAATCAGCAGACTGGAGAGGTCACTATCAACTCGACTGGCGGTGGTGGTGGCAGTGGCACACAGGTACAGGCTGACTGGAATCAGACTGACTCCACCGCAGTTGACTTCATCAAGAACAAGCCAAACATTCCCGTTGTGCCTACAGCGGTCAGTGCGTTCACGAATGATGCGGGCTACCTGACGCAGCAGTCGCTGGCTGGTCGAGTGCAGTCGAATGATGTTGTGACCATTGTTAAGATTTCGCAGGCAGCTTATGAAGCCTTGCCAGTTAAGGATAGTACAACCCTGTATCTTATCACCGAGTCATGAAGACAGGAAGTGACAATATAGGCTCGTTGTTCCTTGGCACCGAGGGAATCGGCAAGGCATATCTTGGCAACGAACTGGCATTTGACGCCAATGCTCGTCACCTGCCGAGCCGTTACAAGGAATGCGAGTATATAGATAGTGTTAATTACGGTGCTTATGCTGCATACATTAAAACTGGTGTCCTTACATCAAGTGAACTTCGTATTGTAATAAAAGCATATGGAGAAGTTTCTGACGGATGGTGTTTTCTGTTTGGCGCTCAACCAAACAGTCAAACTAATATGTTTGATTGTTACAGTTATAATGACAAAGTGCATAGTTTTAAAGTTTATGGTTCAAGTTTTGGCTCTGGATATATTACTAATGTTGCAGGAATCTATGAAATAGATATTAACAAACATAGGCTTATATATAATGGGGTTACATACACATCAGAGACTTCTGATTCGTGGCAGAATAATCTCGAGATGCCTATTTGTGCCCTTAATGACAATGGCAGTTTTAATGGAGGCGCACATGCTAAAATATATTATGCTAAAATATATGATGGAGATGACCTGATACGCGACTATGTTCCTGCATATGATACGGTTGCTCAAAAATATGGTCTATATGATTTCGTCAATGGCACCTTTACATCAAGCGCCAATACCAGAACCCAATTTACAGGTGTAATCAAGTGAGTTTGAGAATGAATTATTAACAACAGCAACAACATAAAAACAATGGCAGAGAAAATTATAACTCCTTATGGAAGTAACGGTCAAGCCGCTGACGGGCTTGGCATAGTAGACAACCTGAGTTCAGGAGGACATGACAAGGCATTGTCGGCAGAAATGGGCAAGGTGCTGCTCGGGCTGATGCATACGTTGTGGGATTCGCTCGGCGAATCCGCGTTTTGGCTTGGCAAGCCTGACATTGACTGGTCATCCATCGGTTTGCTGACGCACACGATTTCGCGCACAATCGCGCACGGTCACAGCAACAGCAGCCTGTTGCAGATTGCGGATGGTTCGCCGCTGAATGAGACCATCATCTTTGACGAGGGCTACGTTCTTGACACGCTCACGGTGACGATGGGCGGTGTGGATGCCAGCCAGTACATTTCTGGCAACACAATCTCCATTCCCAGTGTGACTGGCCCCGTCGTGATTACCGCAACGGCTACATCGGCAAAGTCTATCACGCTTAACTTGACGGGTTGCACCAGCAGCAACGATGCCGCTGGCGTGAGCGAGGGAGCATCGTACACTACGAAGATTGAGGGTGATGGGATTAACAAGGTCGTTGGTAAAAACGGCTTTTCCGTCACGATGGATGGTGTCGCCTTACCCATTGTGCTTGAAGATGGCTATCCTCGTGATTCCGCACCAAGCGAAAGCAACCACATCGACATAGACAGCGTTCCATGTGTTGTATATAAGTCAGACCTGACATCAATAGAAAATGGCGCAAAGGTACAGATTGGCAAGCCTTATTATGAAGTTCGCATCCCTGAAGTAACAGGGAATATAACAATCGCTGCTACTGCCGTTGATTTTATTGTTGCAGGACCGTGGTATATTGGCACAAGCACACCAGGATCATCTGAAACTTGGTGTAAAAATTCCGAGCCTATTCCAATCGCAAGAGTTTCTCCATTCGATACAATCGAATGGGCGCATTTTGGTCCTTCAGCTGGCCAAACTGGCAACTATCTAACGAATAAGGCTGTTTGTGAGTACAATTCACATTATTATCTTAAGACGGCAAATGACCCCGCTTGGAAGTATAACCAAAATTCAAACACTGTAACTATAACTGGTGACAGTGCGACGCAAGCGCGATTGATTTTCGCTTCATTCACCTATCAATATCTCAGCAGCTGCTATGTGCAAGGCAGTGGCGGTAATAACACGACTGCTATTTTCAAGCCGTCTGCATATGTCGAAAACCAATAAATCCTAATGCTATGGCTACTAAGATAACTGAACAGGACTCAATGCGTGTAGCCGCCACTAAGATTACTGGCGGCTTCACGGAGTTGGGCGTAACCGCACCGAGCATCACCGAACAGGATTCGATGAGCGAGATTGCCCGCAAGGTCAATGCCGCCTTTGATGCTATTGTTGACAGCCCGCAGCACATCACCGAGCAGGATTCGATGCAGGTTATAGCCAACAAGATTGATGGTAACTTTGCAGCAGCCGATGTGCAGCCCACGCCAACCGTCAGCACGTTCTCGTTCCTGCACGCCAGCGACCCGCATGGTCAGTCATTTGCTCTATTGAAGACTACGCTGGACAGCGACAGTGACTGCGAGTTTGCAATGGTCACTGGTGACCTGAAGGCTTACGGAAGTTCCGCTGTCGGCTACAACGCATCAACGCTCAACAATCCATCCAACTACAACGGCAAGCTGATGGCTTGTGCGGGCAACCATGACGCTTGGGATAGTTGGGACAACAATACCACCAACCGCGACAACCGTTGGATGTCAAAGTGGCTGTATACCCTCATGGGCAATAGCGTGACTTGGGGTGATACGTTAGGCGAAGGCTTTGATGGTGCGCCGATTTCATCCTACTATTACAAGGACTTCAATACCAATGGCGACCATCCCGTGAGACTGATTACCATTGACCAGTTCGAGGTCTACAAGAAGTTGGGCGTCAACGGCAATACCTACACTGCAAGTTATCGTTCAGTCGTTGTCATGACCAACAAGCAGATGCAGTGGTTCATTCAGTTGCTGAAAGATACTCCAGCGAACTACACCATCATTATCGCACTGCATGAAACGCCGTTCTACAACAATAGCGGTTACATCGAGTCGCTTGACCCGCTGGAGTCAGGCATCACCGAACAGCAGCAGGTTGAACGTCTGTTCATGACCGAAGGAAAGTACACGAATAACGTGCGCGAAAAACTCTACGCGCAAACTTTCTGCGAAGAATACGACAACCGCTATCACAAGACCTCTGGAAACGTGGAGACTTGCGGACTCATCGTCAATATCATGAAGGCTTATCTTAGCAAGTCATCATGGGTGGCTACCTATAACGACAGCAGTTTCCCTGCTGACGGCTCCACGTTGTCGGTGAACGCCGACTTTACAAATATGGGGCATGAACCAGCAGCCTTTGCGTGCTACATTTACGGCCACATCCATGCCGACGGGCATACATGGGTTAGGCGGAGCGACGCCGCCAAGCAACTGATGTTGTCTATCTGCCGCGCCAACAAAAACGTGAACTACTCCAGTTATGATGATGTTGTAGCTACATCACCTGACAACCGCATCAACAAGGTGACGATTGAGTTTGCCCACGGCAACGTGCCCATGTGTGTGCATGTTGAGCGCATCGGTCAGCAGCAGACGATTGGAGGTCGCACGCGCGATGAGCTGTATTTCTACTTTGACGATGACCAGACCATCTCTCATGAGAGGATAACGAATTGGTGATAAAGTGTTTAAACATTAATTACAATACGAATTATGAATTGCAACTGTAACAACAATCACGCGATAAAGCCAGGAATACATCACGTCTTCGGTAACTCGCATGAGAGGATTACAACTGAACGATTGTATGTCGCAGGGGAATCCAGGGCGAGGGTTGAGTGACAAAGATGCAATCCGAGAGAACTATTATAGTTTCGGCTACATCAGTGATGACCCGCATGGATTCGGACCGTTTGTGCTGGCATCGCTGGAGTATGAGAAAATGTTTTAGAAAGGAGGTAAAGAATGATTAGCAACTATTCGCATATCTTGGCAGGGTTGCCCGTGATGTACCTCATAGTGGTTGTAGCGATGTGCGTGGTCATCGGTGCCATGTGCATGGATGCCGCATTCGGCTGGCGCAAAGCAAAGCTGAGAGGTGAGGCGAGGACGAGTTACTTGTTCTCTCGCTCTATCACGAAGTTCGCACTCTATGAGGGAGTACTATTCATCAGCGCAGGGATTGACACGCTTATTCATTTCGTTTGGGCGCAGTTCAATTCGTCAACGGTGCATTGTGTTCCTCTTGCCTCAATCCTCGTAGCCATCGTGCTTTGCATCGTAGAAATTTGGTCGATGCACGAAAAGGCCGAGGAAAAGACAAGGAAAAACATCACCCATGCCATCGAGGTCGTGGCCGATGCGATGTCTAAGGAGCAGGCGGTGGAAATCGCCAAGCACATCATCGACAAAGCGGCAGATGCAAGCGGTGGCGAGGTGTAACCGATTGACATTTCCAATGTTTAAAGAATTGGAAAGAACTGGAAAGAATTGGAAAGAAAAAGCCACCCCGAAGGATGGCTAAACCTTGCAAGAAAGCAAGGCGAAATCGGTACGTTTTAGAAGAACTGCATTAAACGTATTACAAAAGTAACAAAAAAAATTGAATCTACAACATGACAAGAATAGAAAAATACGGAACTTTTTGCCGTTCATGGGAAGGTGGTTGGTCAAACCATCCCAATGACAAAGGCGGGGCGACCATGCGAGGTGTGACCTATACCACATTCTGCGCTTTCCGCAAAGCAAAGGGTCTACCAAAGCCGACCTTGCTGGATCTGAAGAACATCACCGACAAGGAGTGGGACAGCGTATTGCGGTGGCACACCTGGGACAAGCTCAACCTCGACAAAATCAACGACGAGTGGGTGGCTTACCTCATCGCCGACTGCTGCTGGATGTCGGGGCCTGGCTACGTCAAGCGCATCCAGAAGTCGCTCGGCTTGAAGGACGACGGCATCATCGGGCCTAAGTCGCTGGCGAAAATCAACTCAATGGACGGGCCAATCCTGTTCAGTGCTTTGTGGAATCAGCGCAAGGCGTTCTATATGAACATCGGAAAAGGCGGCAATTCGGTCTTTTTGAAAGGCTGGCTGCGACGTCTTGAGTGTGTTAAGCACGGCTACCTGTTCTGCAACGGCGGCAAATACCTGCGATAAAAGTTAAGGTGATGTAAGTTACCTTGATGTAACTCTTAAAACAAAAATAAGGCGGTGAAAACCTGCTTAATATGTACAAATCCTGCAAAATAAGCGGTTTGAACGCAAAAAAGTTGTTTATATGGGAAACATTAACAAAAATGCGGTAGGCGAAGCGGTAGGCCGTATCGGGTGCGGTGCGGTAGTTGTCGCGGCCATTGCTTTAATTTTATCGGCTATATTATGAGTAACAAGAAAAGACTTTTGTACTGCCTGATTGTGGGCATCGTGCTGGGTAACATCGTTTACTGGACAAACCGATGCAGCAAAGGTGAGGTTATCAAGGTGGAACGTGACACGGTGGTCGTTACCGACACAATCGCACGGTACTACCCCAAGCCCGTTGAGGTTGATCGGGTACGCACCGAGTACAAGTTCCTGACGAGGGTGCAACCTGTCGGAAAAACCGACACGTTGTTACGTGAGAATTACGGGAGATTACGTGAGAATTACGTGGATTCCGTGTTGGTCGAAGTTCCCATCGAGTCACGACACTACTCATCCCCGGAATACGATGCCTGGGTGAGCGGCTACGAACCGAGCCTCGACAGCATCAAGGTATATCAAAGGACTGAATATATCACCGAGCGGGTGACCTTGAGCAAACCTCCCAACAAATGGGAACTGGATGCAGTCGCAGGGATTGACTACAACGTGACCACGCAACGATATACACCGCACGTTGGCGGGGAACTGCTCTACAAACCCAACCGATTGCAGGTCGGCATCCGTGGCGGGATCATCAGGAATGACAAGGCCGAGCCGTTTGCCGGTGCTGTCGTGAGATACAGGATTTTCTAGTTTCTTAACCATATAAATAGAAAGGGGTGTTTTAGTTATTAGTTATCTATCGTCTATGCCGTGAGGCATGGGCGATTTTTTGTCCTTTTCTGCCCAAAAACCCACCGAAAACCATAAAAACATATATTTTTTGATATTTTTTTGCCAAAATATTTGGTGGTATATATTATTTGATATATCTTTGCAATGTCAAAAAAAAGTACTAACAATTAAAACAATACGACTATGACACAGGCACAAAAAAACTACATCGCAGTATTGACTAAAAGGTTAATGAAAGTGATTAAAAATGGAGACAAGAGTTATGACCACTTGATGTATGGTCTGAACGCAGACTTTACAACCAAAGAGGCAAGCGAGTGGATTCAACATCTCAAGGATATGATTTTCGCACACAACTCAGTAATTGCATACTACGCAGTAGATGGCGGCAGGAGTAGAAAGGGGCAGATTTAAACCAAACCGGGGGCGGCAACCCCGCCCCCCATATAACAAGAAACAACTAATAACCATCATATAAGTTGCGCACGACACGAACAAAGTGCATTTGATTATGGCAACAAGATTTTACACAACGAGTGAGAATGCCCGCCTACTGACAAAGGCAGCGAAAAAGAATTGTTTCTTTTTCCGCACACTTATGCGAACCGACACTGATACACTCGTTCATTGCGAGACTAACGCACAGGGTTATCAGTACATCAAGGATAACGGCATAGATGTTGACACCGAGGTTAAACCGGCTCCTGCGGCAATGACCTACCGCTACAAGGTACAAGACCGTGGAACTGGCAACGTGATTGGCTTTTTCTATACTGAAGATGAAGCGAACGCAGGCGTTGTGTTGTTTGAAAACAACGATAAGGAACACGGCACCTACGCCCCAGGCTTCTACGAAGTCATGCCGCTGGAGGTTGAAGAAGAAACCCGTTACCGACTCGGTACATTGGTTAAGCATCTGCGATTCATGCAAGGCCTCACCCAAACCCAACTCGCAGAGAAATGCGGCATGGCACAGCCGAACATCGCCCGCATCGAGGCAGGAACCTACGCCACAAGCCTCGACGTATTGTCACGCATCGCAGAGGCGCTCGGCAAACGAATTGAACTGGTATAATAGAAAGGAGATTGAATTATGGAAGCAAAAGAATTAATGATTGGTGACTGGTGCGCCTACGGGGTTAATTGCAAAGGCAGAGTGACGGCATTAACTGAATCCATGATTACTATGTCAGTTGATGGCAATGAAATCAACGGCCTTTATATGCTTATGCCTGATATGATACGGCCCATCCCTCTCACCGAGGAGATTTTGGCAATGAACTTTGGAGAAGACCCGATTGATTATGACCATGAAATGAGAGAACATTTTCATGTGATTGAAACATGGGCAATCGCAGGTAATGAGCCACCTTTTATGTTCTGCCATAGAAATGACTGGGCTGCGATTAAAACTATTGGCATTTACTTCGTCCACGAACTGCAACACATCTTGCGACTTTGTAATATTGACAAAGAAATCAGTATTTAATGCGATCCCTGCAACCGACCAAGCAGAAGAGCCGCCATCGTGCGGCTTTTTTGTCGTTTCAAGAAAAATGCCTACCTTTGCCGTCATCACGTCGTGATGACGGTTATTTTAGTATTTTATTTTGACCATGCCCCGACCAAAAATCGGGGCATTTTTCTGCCATTTTGGTGCAGTTTTGTTGCTAACTCACAAAAGAAAAACCGCCAACCCGCTATCAATCAGCGGTTTGAGCGGCTCAATCATGTTTAACCCTAAAAAACGGGG
>Ga0310694_10001334_pt1 | contig 28346 bp, 17 predicted proteins | sample 174DNAGHGhighgp2_FD_203884 | JGI IMG/M metagenome (GOLD analysis project Ga0310694, IMG submission 203884) | Sheep rumen microbial communities from Palmerston North, Manawatu-Wanganui, New Zealand - 1742 DNA GHGhigh gp2 (v2) (version 2) | ecosystem: Host-associated > Mammals > Digestive system...
GCCCCGCTGGTGAAAGGATGGCAAGTGCCAACAGGAGAAACGATTGTCGACCATATCGTCACAATGTTAGCCAACATCTTCGGCGAGGAAGCAGGGTTCAAGGGCACCACCCTTCCTTGCGGCCATCTCATCCCCGAGGGCACGTTCCCCATCGAGCGTTACAACGGCTGTCCCTTCTGCGGAAAGCCCTTCAAGACCGCCAATTATGTCTATAAGGGCCAGGCCAGCAAGTTGAAGGAACTGCGTCTGTTCACCCTTGAGGACATGCAGAATGTCTTCACATCCCTTCTCACCTCCGCCACGCCGCTCGACGGCACCCAGAAGGACTCGCTGGCGCAACTGCTCCGCGAGTTGCCATTGCCCGACCAAGTGGAAGTCACGATGAAGGAAACCGCCATGCTCGTCATCAAATTGTTGGTGGAGCAAGGCAAGGCCGAGGAGGCGACGAAACTTCTAAAGACCCCCACCGACATCTTACGCTACCTTTGGTATGAGAAAACCGGCCATTTGCAGATTATCGAGCCAAAGACACTTGTAGCCCATGCCAAGAAGTTATACTCACACATGTGGGGTCCTTTAGACCAAAGCATGGATGCAGGAGAAAGCATGAAGAAGAACCTGCTTCTGAAATACGACCGCAGCACCTGCCTTCGTGTGGCACGATGGTTGAACGCCCTTCCCATGTCTGCCCGTCAGGCCGCGGAGGACATGAATCCGAAGCGTGGCATGTGGGTGCGCATCATCCGCGCCCTAAGGTTGGGCGAATATTCCCGTAAGAATGGCTTCAACCACCTTGCCCTACTTCTCGACGTGTTCTACAAGCAAGACTATGACACTTGGCAGGGACGTGTGGCCCAAGCAGAGGACCCCTCGAAGGTGCTGTCCATCCTTCAAGAACGTCCAGGAGCCTTCTCCCGTTGTCTGTTTTCCTCGATGCTCCGTCTCGGCAGCGACAAGGTTCTTGCCGCCTTCGAGGAAGTTGCCGACAAGTTACCCGCCCGCCTGCTGCTTTCCCTCGGCAATGCAGCAGAAGCCTATTTCGACCCCAAAGAGACACGCCTCGCCCGTCCCATCACCGGTGTGACCCATCAGCTCGAAGCCCACAAGTTGTTGGCTCTTTACAGTGACGAAGAGCGCAAGGAAATGGTGGAAAGCGTCATCAACCTCTATCAGAAATCGATGGCAAGACGGTTTGCCGCCGTCAAGACAGAAGCCAAGACCATCTTCATCGATCCGTCTCTGTATCACATCCCTGTCAGCGTGGGCGACCGCTCCGCCACCATTCAGGATGCGTCGTGCGCCCTGACAGGCATCCGTTTCCCCGTGGAAGGCGATGCCGTTCGCCTCTTTATGCAATGGGGCAAGGGCTTGCACGCGCAGCATCTCGACATGGACTTGAGTTGCCGCATCTCCCTTGCAAATGGCGGTATGGAAGAATGTGCCTACTACCATCTGACCTGCGTGGGTGCCAAGCACTCCGGCGACATCCGCTCCATCCCCGAGAAGGTGGGCACGGCAGAATATATCGAACTCTCCCTTCCGGAATTGGAGGCAGCAAATGCGAGGTATGCCATCTTCACCTGCAACGCCTACTCCACCGGCGCCCTCTCCCCCAACCTTTTCGTGGGGTGGATGAACTCCGCCTACGAGATGAAGGTGTCTGAGGAAGACGGCGTGGCCTACGACCCCTCCTGCGTGCAGCACATGGTGCGCATCAGCGAAGGCAACCTCTCCAAAGGCCTGGTCTTCGGCATCCTCGACGTTGCGAAACGCGAAATCATCTGGCTCGAAATGCCTTTCACCTCACAGACATTGAAAGGAGCCAACAGTGCTTCAGTCGAGGCTTATCTGCACAAGTTGGAAGCCAAACTCACCATTGGCAAACTCCTTGACATGAAGGCTGCGGCACAAGGACTTGAGCGCGTGGAGAAGTCGGAAGAAGCCGATGAGGCATACACTTACGAATGGGCGCTCAACCCAGCGCAAGTGACCCAAATTCTCCATATGTAAACGAGGCAAAAATATCATAATATCAACAAATTCCACGACCATGCAACCTACCAGACTCATCCTCACCCTCTTCGCCTTGCTCTGCACCTTAGGCGTTGTCGCCCAACCCCAAAGTCCGAAACAGCCCCCAGCTGCTCCCGAAATGGAGTTTGTGATGCAATTGCGCGTGACCCTTGGCGAAGCCTACTCCGCCGGTCCCACCCAGCATGGCGACCGCACCATCATCCCCATCACCGGCGGCACCTTCGAAGGCCCGTTGTTGAAAGGCACCATCCTCAGTGGCGGCGCCGACTACCAATTAGGCAACAAGGCACTCAACCGCACCGAGTTGGAAGCCATCTACTGCATCAAGACCGATGACGGCGTGGTCATCCATGTGCGCAACCGCGGCATCATAGGGAGCGGCCAGGATGCCGAAGGAAGACCATCCTTCTATTTCCGATGCGCACCGCAATTCGAGACCGACAGCAACAGCAAATATGCGTGGCTCAACAACTCCCTCTTCCTTTGCGCCCCAGACTTCGGTGCAGGGTTCCAAGGCATCGTCCTCAACGTGTGGAGAGTGAAATAAATCGAGCTGAACAGAAACAAGCGACGATAAAAAAATGAATTGGGATGAATGATAAAGAACACGCGCTCGGCTCTGCCGCTTGGCTCGTCCAAGAATTATCATTAATTAATCAAAAATTCTGACGCACAGCCGCTCGACGACGAAGGAGACGCTTGCCAATGCAAGAATTTATGACTAATTCAATGATCGCTCGGCGACGAAGGAGACGCTTGCCAAAGCAAGAATTATATGTTAAAAACAGTACCAAGTTATTTTTTTCTTTTACTAAAGAAAATTCGAGAATTCGCCAATTCGTGATAGGAACAGCCTTTATCCCGGATTGGCGAATTTCATATTTTTCCCAGAGGAAGAGCCATCAAAAATCTGTCAACTGGCAGTTGTGGCAGAAGGTTGGCGGGGTGTTGCGCTGCCATTGTAGGCGGAACTCCTGCGCCTTCTCACCATTGAGCACTTCCATCACACTTGAATGGAAGACATTGCCGAAATTCAACAGTTTGGGGAACGGCTTTCCACAACACGGAACATAATATCCATCCCATGTGATGTAAGGGTACTCCCATGGGAAGATGCAGTCGTGGAAGGATGCATCCTTTGGGAAATGCGGCCCAGTGATTTCCATGTCGGGGAATTGCCTTTTCATCTCCTCCAACGCCTCCACCTCCTTCAGATATTCCTCCGATATGAAAAACTGATAAAAATCACGCTTCATCCGAGGTTGCGAGGCGATGCTGACGGGATTAAAGTTGACATACCCCATGCCCATCTCCCTTGCGAACAAGACGACATTGCGCATGTCACGGAAATTTTCCGGCATGACGACGCAGTTGACCATGAAAGTGACGTTCTTCCCCTTTTCCATCGTGAAGCGGATGTTGTCTCTCACCTCGTCGAATGAGGTTTTCGGGCGTATGGTTTCATAGACCTCCCCCACCCCGTCGACAGAGAACTGTATGTTGTCGACGAACGGGAGCACCGGCACGATTCTCTCCTTGTAGTCCTTCTGGTAAGCATTGGTGGAGATGGTGGTGATGATGCTCTTTTTCTTTTCCTTCACATACTTGACAACATCTGCCAGATGTGGATGGAGGAACGTTTCCCCCAACCCCGTCAAGCCTATGGAGTCGAGGTAAGGGTATAGTTCATCGATGATTTTTTCTGCTTGTTCCAACGTCATGAAGCCCTTGTCCATCTCCTTCCCGTAGATGAATTCCCTCGGACACATCATGCAATGGAGGTTGCATACGTTGCCCAATTCTATCATCGCATTGGTGGGGAAAGGTATGACAGTGTTTTTCTCCCTGTCATGCATGAGTTTACGGAGGCGATTGGCAGCATATCGCCGCAAGTCAGCATTCAACCTGGTGTTGACGAGCAGTTTTCCGAGCAGTTTCCGCCTACGTTTGTTCAACCGTTTCAAAATCGTTCAATCTTATTCTTTCGTCACCGGCATGTTCTCTTTCTTCCATTCCTGGATGCCACCCTTCAGATTGACAGGTTTGTAGCCCTCCTTGACGAGACGTTCGGCGGCATTTGCAGACCGTCGTCCGCTGCGGCAATAGATGGCGATGGTCTTTTCCTTAGGCAAGAGTTGCCTCACCAGTTCGAGGAAGTCACTTTTGTTTTGGTCGATAAGAATGGCACCCTTGATGTGCCCCTCGTTGAACTCGTCTGTCGTCCTCACGTCGAGAATCACCACGTCGGCGCTGTCAATCAGCTCAGCGAATCCCTTGACATCGGTGTTCTCGAAATTCTGACTGCATGCGATGTTCAGTCCCAGTGCAGCCAAGATGAAAGCCAAAAATCTTTTCATATCATTATCGTGATACTAAACACTCTACTCATCTGACGAAGTTCATCATTTGCCATGGCTCACGCTCCGGGTAGTCGGTTTTTCCAGCAGCGTGAATCTTTTTCAACATCCAAGCCATGTTGTCGGCAAGAGTTCTCATGGTCTGCATACCCTCGGTGTCGAGAGCCGCCTGTCCCTCCGCAGCGCCATAGACGATGTTCCAGTATTGCGATGTGACCACAGGCATGTTCATCATCTGGAAAGGCATGTTGAGGGTTTGGAAGGCAGCAGTGGCCCCACCCCTTCGACAGACGCAGATAGCGGCGGCAGGCTTGTTCGTCACTGTCTCCCCAGCAGAATAGAAGAGTCGTTGCATCAGTGAGAGCACCGACCCGTTGGGTTGGCCGTAATATACCGGCGACCCCACAATCAAAGCATCAGACTCGGCCATTTTCGCAGCCACCTGATTGCAGATGTCGTCATCAAATACACATTTGCCGAGACCTTTCGACTTGCATTGTCCGCAAGCGACACAACCACGGACGGGTTTGGCACCTATTTGCACGATTTCGGCCTCGATGCCGTTCTTCTCCAATTGCTTCTCCACTTCGCTAAGAGCAGTGAAGGTGTTGCCCTTCCTTCGGGGACTTCCGTTGATTAATAAAACTTTCATAGGTTGCATGTCATTTATGTTTTTTGATCTATCTTCCGTTTCATCGTCTTTGCCCTGCGCAGCAAGTTGGGCGAACGGTGTGGTGAGCAACAGTCCTCCGACGGTCGCCACAGCAGATTTTCTGATGAATTCCCTTCTGTTCATAATCAAGCAAAGAATAATGTGGATTCAGCATATCCATGTATCGCGGTTATGGAAAGCTAATCTTCCGGAGCAGCCTCTTTGCCAGCCAAGACCGGACGAATCAGATATCCTCCCACGAGGAAGAGATTGTCGGCATGTTGCACCATCTTGGCGGGGTATTGCTTGCAGATGCATTCTCTTACATTCTGCAAATATAATAATAAATTTGAATCTGTGGACATAAAATCAATAAAAAATGATTATCTGCAAACATCTGATACTATGAAGCAACAACAATGCGCCTTGATGCGAAACTCTTTCACTCCTAAACCAAGTTAGACACCACAATACATTCACCACGAAACTCTCCAAAGATAAAATTTCTACGAACTTAAAGTACATAAATGACATATAGCCAATGTGGCTTTGAATTCAAAACTGCAGGAAAGAACACATCATTATTCATTTTCAACCATATAACTTTGCATAATCGGAGAAAAATGCCTAACTTTGCCGAAACATTCAATAATTTTCACAAATCCAATAGTTATGAAAAAAATCTTTATCGGAATAGTGGCATTTGCACTGTGCCTTGGCATGAACTCATGCAAGAAAGAACCAGCCCCCGCAGGAAACGAACCAGCACCAACGGAACAATCTTCTGGAAGCACAGACGAAGTTTCCAATGCAACAGGTGAGGCTACTGAAGCAACTTCAGGTGAGGCTGCAGAGCAAACGTCCGAGTCAACAGGGCAGTCCTCTGAAACAGAGAAAAAGGCGGAAGCCCCATCCGCTTCAGTAGCCGACTTGCTAGCCAAGGCAAAAGCAGAGGGTGCAAAGTGGAGCGTAGACGAATGGAAGTCTGCATACAAGGAACTGCTGCTGACGGGCAAACCAATAGTTGTCGAACTTCAAAACATCGTTGACGACTTGGTAAACAATCCCTCCAAAGCAAATGAAATAAAGGCAAAAGCCAAGGATTTGGAGAAAAAAGTCAAGGAGCTCAACGATGAATATGACAATTTCGAAGATTTTGCCAAAACAATCGCCAACGGCAAAAAAGTGGTAGAAGACAAAGCATGGATTGAAAAGACAAAGAAAGAACTGGGTGTCCCCGACCTTTAACAGCATTACCTTTTCATTCCAACAACCTCCTTCACCCTCCCATTCGTCGGTGGTAGTTTTTCGGCACACTCCCCATATGTTCAACTGCTATTGTAGGGACAAAAAATAAAAAACACGATGGACACATTACCACAAGGAACAATACTTCAAGGCAAATCCTATCAGTACAAAATCGTCAAGACATTGGGGCAAGGGTCTTTTGGCATCACCTACCTTTCAACGGTGAAGATGGCAGGTGGCCTGGGCACCATCGACATCGACGTGAAGGTAGCCGTCAAGGAATTCTTCATGCGCGATGTCAATGGTCGTGAAGGCACGTCCGTTACTAGCGGCAGCAAGGGTGGCATCTATGATGACTACAAGAACAAATTCCTCAGGGAAGCCGAGAATCTTGGGAAGCTCCAACATCCCAACATCATCAAGGTGATAGAGTCCTTTCCTGCCAACAACACCATCTATTACGCCATGGAGTTCATAGGCGGGGGCAGCCTTGATGACTATATCAAGACGAAGGGAAGGCTCACGGAAGACGAGACTGTCAGAATCGCCAAGAAAATAGGTTCTGCACTCACTTTCATGCACGGGAAACGAATGCTGCACCTCGACCTCAAGCCAGGCAATGTCATGATGCGCGAGAACGGCGAACCCGCCTTGATCGACTTCGGACTCTCAAAGGAGTATGACAAGAGCGGTAAACCAGAGACAAGCACGACCGTGGGCCGCGGCACTCCAGGCTACGCACCTATTGAGCAAGCCCAATACAGGGAAGGTGTGGATTTCCCCGTGACCATGGATGTATACGCCTTGGGAGCCACCATGTTCAAGATGCTTACTGGCAAACGTGCCCCCGAAGCATCCGACATCCTCAATTATGGATTCCCCTATCAGGAGCTGAAAAAATACAACGTCAGCGATGCACTCATCGCCTGCATCACCAAGGCAATGGAGCCAACAAAGAAAAAACGGTTCCAAACTGTAAAGGACTTTGTCACCGCCATTGACAAGCCTACCGTTTCCAAATATGAAGACGAGGAGGAAGTGGAAGTTTTTGCACTCGACGATGACGACGTGACCGTCATAAGCAGAGGGACGGCAAAAAAGAATGATGACGACTCGACCATCATGGGCAGACGCGGGGCAAGGCAAGAGGAGAAGAAGTCTTCGCCATATTCCGGACAAAAGGCATCACCATATTCAGGACAGAATTCATCACCATATTCCGGACAAAAGTCATATGCATATTCCGGCCAAAAGGCGAAATACGCCCCAGCCACCGGGAGAGGCAACAACTCCAAGCGCAATTTAGCCATTATTGCCGGGGTGATTGGCGCAATCCTCTTAGTCATCTTTGTCGGTTCCATATTGTCTGATACTGATAATCAAGAAGAAGAGGTAAATCCAACGCAGGCAGCCTCCGACCTTCTTAATGAAGCCAAAGCCAAAGGTGCCAACTGGAGCGTGGACGATTGGAAGTCGGCTTACACAAGAATGTTCAAAATTTCCAAGCCGATGCTTTCGGAGATTTATGATATAAACAGACTGAATGAGAATGGAACTCTCTCTGATGAAGAACTTGAGAAGTTAAGTGAGGATATTGAGGAAAAATACAACGATTTGATGAATAAATTAGACAAATTCGATGATTTTGCCAAGAAGTTTCCTAACGGCAAATATGTTTCTGATGACGAAGAATGGGGCATGCAGATGATGAAAGAATTAGGCTACCCCGAAGAATTTTATACTGATGAGGAAGACGAACCCGCAGCAGATTAAGTGGACTCAGTTACCATTCTGATGCATTTCACCTGATGACGACTTTCCTTCCTCGGTGGATGTAAACGCCCTTTGAGGGATGCATCACCCTTTGTCCTTGCAGGTTGTAATAATCGTCGTCGCAGGGTGATGTTACGATGTACGTTTCCACGATGTCTACTCCCACCATATCGATGATGGCGGCAAGCACCCTCTGAGAGCGTATGGGAAAATAATCTTCGAGAAGCCTTCTACGCTCAGCCATGAAGTGCTCATCGACGGTGTATAATTGTCCCGGCGAGGTGTATCGATGCACGTCACGACGGTAGTCGCCCCATCGGGCCGCCTCAGCATATACCGCGTTTTCAATGGTGTGATAGAGGCTGTCCCACAATTCCACCACCGACTCCCTGCCGAGCAAGCCATCCTCGGAAAGTACTTCCTTTGCCCGCCTCACATACTTGACGGCAAACTGTTCGTTACGCAGCAAGTCATTGAAGATTCCAGTGGGGAAGCCACGGTTGTTCTTCCCCAACACATCCTCCTTCCGACTCTCAAACAACTGTTCCGAGTCCCAGCAGAGGATACGGAATCCCTGGCTTTCAGCACCCTTCCTTCGGATGGCATACCAGTTGTGCTGGTCCCAGTCGGTGTTGCCGGCATATTGGTTGATGAGCATGTAGTCGATGAAATGGTCGATGTCGAGGAGCGCCTCCTGCTGTGGGTCGTCGGTACCGTCAGGCCGCTTGCCCTGCAGCTTCATGTAATAGCCGTTGTCTGCCGCCCGGGCGGCCGTGGCCACCATGAGGTCCCACGCCTCCATGTCACCCTCCGAAGCCTCCAGATGATACCCTCCGTCCTCCTCCAATTTGATGACATCAATCTCACTCTTCTTGCCTCCGAGATGGCTTTTCCCGAATTGGTCATCAACACGCTCCGCCACGTTGTACAGTCCCCAGTACATGCCATTGATGAAGAGATTGACGTATAGGGCATTGACGCTGGTGTGCCCCATCTTCCTCTGCATCCTCCTGGCCCATACGTCACGTGCATACTGTGCCTTTTGCCTTCCCCCGTCGTTCCAATGCTGCCAGGAATTGCCGAAATGGCAACGCAGCACCAGTTGGTCGAACTGCGCCGGTTCATCGCTGCCAAAGACCGGATAGTCGAGCGTTGCCGGTCCATACTGCTTCTTGAATACGAGGCGGAACGAGTGCTTGGGATTTTTCTCCGCCAACCTACCGTGGCCGCCATGCAAGCGCAGGCCGCAGTCCACGCTCATATCGTGCTGCTGCGGCCCGCCGAAGAGTTCGATGCTGGCGGGACGTGTCCACCCATGGCCCGTGGGGTCGCCCACCGGCGGTCCGGTGAAGATGTAGATGCCGCCTTTCAGCGAGTCTTCCTCGTGACTGAAGAGATGGTCCTTGTCTGTCACGATGCTGAGTACGGGAAGACTTTCCAATCCCTCGGCTATCTTCTTCGCCAACGTCTCATCGTTGGTCATCTCAGGGTCCATCTCGTAGTCGGCTTTCGCCGTCCCGCTGATGGTGGTGTATCTCCCCCACTTTTGTGGATACCCCTCTGGCGTGTTGCCTTGCTTGAGCACGTCGGCAACGAAAAGGTAGGTAGCGGTGGAGACATCGCCGATGGTGTCGGCTGCAAGAACAGCAGCTCGCAGGATAGTGGTGCCCTTGATGGTGAGCGGTTGGGTGTAGCGTTTGCTCGCTGCATTGGGGCGGCTGCCGTCGAGTGTGTAGCGCACGTCGCATGCCTCCACCGACTGTCCGTCGTCCATCGTGATGGCGAGCGAGAATGGCTGGTCATGGAAGCCATGGGGATGGCTGAATGTCAACCGTTGTGCAGCAACAGTCAACGGCAGGAGGCATGTCAGTGTCATCAAATGGCGACAGAAACGCATCATACTGAAAATCATACGGCAAAATTACTAAAAAAACAACAAAAACATGCAAATGTTGGTTGGTTACAAAATAATTTTCTATTTTTACAACATTATTGACTAGGCTATTAAAAAGCAATGATTATGGAAACACCCTATGAAAACCCATCGACGCCATCCCACACGACGGATGCATCACGCTATGCCTTGGTGGAACTACACTTCACGTTGACGGCTCTCTTTCAGCAGAAGACGTGATGTTGATGGCCAAGGAAGAAGGTGTGGACGTGCCTTCCACAACAAAGGAAATCTATGACCTGCTCTCCTGCCCGGAAGACTGCAAGGACCTCAACCGCTATTTGAAATGCTTCAGTCTGCCCTTGTCAGTGATGCAAATGCCCTCCACCATCGCCTACAGCGTGGAGAGTCTGGTGAAACGCCTCGATGAAATGCAACTGCTTTACGCAGAGATTCGCTTCGCCCCACAACAGCATGTGGAGAAAGGCCTTAGCCAGGATGAGGTGGTGAGAGCGGCCATCGATGGACTGAGACGTGGCTTGGCCGGCTGTGTCAACGGTTTCAAGGCCAACCTCATCCTCAGTTGCATGCGTGGAAGAGGCAACGAGACAGAAAACATGGAAACGGTGAACCTAGGCGAAAAATACCTTGGCGACGGTGTCTGCAGCATCGACCTTGCCGGCGCCGAGGCACTGTATCCTACAGAGGATTTCCGAGAACTTTTCGAGCACGCCCACGCCATCGGCGTCCCCTTCACCATCCATTCCGGCGAGGCTGCCGGCGTGGAAAGCATGCGCCACGCCATCGACTTCGGCACACGGCGCATCGGCCACGGTATTCGCAGCCACGACAACGAAGAGATGAAGACATTGCTGAAAGCCAAGGACGTATGCCTCACCCTTTGCCCCACAAGCAACCTGCAGACACGGGCGCTGAAAGGCGTCACATTGCTGGAGGACTATCCCCTGCCCTCTTTCCTCAATTCGGGCGTGAGCATCAATATTGCCACCGACAACATGACGGTGTCGAACACCACCCTGCGAAAGGAAATCCAAAGACTCTTCGACGCGGGCATCCTCACCACCACCGGGGCGGAGGCCATCGTGGAGTCTGCCATCAGCCACAGCTTCATCTCCGAAAAGGAAAAGGAGGAACTGCGCAGGAAAGCGGAGAAAAGGATGAAGATGGCATGAGTACACTTGAAAAATCGGGCCTTGAACAAAAGGCAGTGAAAAAAGGTAGGGCGACAAGATTGTTCTGACGAAAACTGAGACAAGAATGATCAGGCGGAAACGGAGACTAGGATGTTCTGTCGGATTTGCAATCCGACTGGAAATAACATAAGCATTTGCAATGCGATCAAAGCGGAATAAGACTCTGATAATAACGATTTTAGCGGATTACAAATCCTTATATTAAATGCTGCCGGATTGCAAATCCGGCAGAACATTCTTTGCGTTGCTTGAACGGAGACAAGAATGTTCAGGCCAAAAACTTGTGACCACCCCAACCCAAGCCTTCGACCTTCAGAACTCCACGTTGACTCCCGCCATGAATGTGGCTCGAGGCATGGGATATCCCAGGTTGATTTCATATTTCTCCGCCAGCAGGTTTTCCCCCCTGACCCACAGTCGGAGAGCCTTGTTGGCATTGAAGGTGACTGCAGCGTTGAGCAGGCAGAAGTCTTCCTTGGTCTCGGTGGCTCCCACAGATGTGTAGAGACCTTTGATATATTGAAGTCCCACATTGATCCTCCAACGCCCTAAACGCCCTATGCGGTAGTCGGCACCGAGGAAACCTTTGTATTCCGGTGCTGCCAGCACCTTGTTCTCCATATGCAGGAAGGAGTGGTTGGTGCTTACTCTCCAATGGCGGTTGATGTGCCAGGAGGCATCCAGTTCCACACCACTATTCTCAATCTCCCCCGTGTTCACATTCCTGGGCTTTCCATCCACCTGCATAGTCTGAATCATGTTGTCGCCCTTGATATAGAAGAGGTTCAAGCCATATTCGAAGTATCCGGAAGACAATCCGGGACTATGCCTCCAGGAGAGTTCGTAGTTCCACATCCGCTCCGGTTCCAGGTCGGTGTTCGATGGTGGATAGAGATACATCTCACGCATGGTGGGGTTTCTGAATCCCTTGCTCGCCATCGCCTTGATTTCCCCCGTCGCCATAGGTCGCACGACAACACCCGCCTGCGGAATGAGTTCCGTCCCGGTGATGTTGTGATGGTCCACGCGCAAGCCGGCATCAACGGTCAGCCATTGCAACAAGTCCTGTCGGAAGTCGACGTATCCCGCCACTTCATCACGGTTTGACCTGCCGCTCTGCTTGTTGGGTGTGTCGAGCACCTCCCCCGTCGCTTTCGAGGTATAGAACGCCTTGCCATAGATATGCTGATAGTCGACACCCACCGTGAGCCTGTTGCCCTCGAAGAGTCTGGCGCTCTGATACCATGAGACGCCGGTGAGTGCATCCTGCGACCTGAAATAGCGCACCGTGGGGCTTGCGGGGTCGGCGGTGCCGTCATCAATCTTGTGCCTTCCGAAATTGGAATAGACGCTGATGGCGCCACTGGTGTTATTGTAATGGTTCTCCAAAGCCGCCGACACCACGCCGCGGGTGATCCATTGGTTGGCTTCGAACATCGGTTTGGAGGTGGCGCCGGGATAACTGGCATTGAAGTGTGTGACGTCGGCATCGACATAGGCGTTCCAATGGGCGGAGAAGTCATAGCCCACCTTGAAATATCCCCCGTACTGCTCGAAGCCCATGCGCGGCCTGTGGTTGTCGGTGCGAGCATACTGTGCAGCCACCGTGGTGGAGAGCTTCCCACTCCTCATTTGGTTGGAGGCCTCTGCCTGCACCGTGCCATAACTGCCGGCACCGACATTGAGGTTGGTCTTCACGCCGTCGCTGTGCATCGCCCGCGTCACGATGTTCATCACACCACCCATGGCATTGGAGCCATAGAGCACGGAGGCCGGGCCTCTGAGCACCTCCACCCTGTCGGCCATCAACGTCTGGTAACTGTCGCTGATGGGATGTCCATATACCCCTTGGTATTGCGGATGACCGTCGATGAGGACGAGCAACTGTCCCGCCCCGCCGGTGATGCCTCTCATATTGATGCCTCCGGCAGCCCCTGTCGAGACGCCATAGCCCATCATCGAACGACCGGTGACAAAGAGTCCCGGCACCTGCTGCATCACCGTCGGCAGCACGTTCACTTGATTTTGCTCTGTCAACTTATCCCTTGAGATGACAGTCACCGTCATCGGGAGGTGCCTCACGTCGGTGGCATTGCGTGTTCCTGTCACCACCACCTCGCGTATCTCACGGGTGTTGCCAAATGTCAACGTGTCGGTCTGTGCTTGCATATTCGCGCACCCCACCACAAAGGCAAGGAGCATCAAGAGATTCTTTTTCATCATTGTTGTAATTTTCGTAAGTGTATCAACAAAATAATAATTTGAGGTTCAAAGATAAGACATTTTGTCAAACATGCCATCAAAAAATCATTTTTTCTTACATCATATCATCATAAATGAGGATAATTCTCAACCACCCCGCCCCCTCCCATGCCCTTAGGGGAGGATCTTGTGCCTGCCCGGTTCACAAACACCCCCGCCCCTCCTTAATCCTAAGGAGGGGTACCTGCCCCCCCTTCCCCCTCCCGACATCGGGAGGGGGCTCAACCGCACCTACTCGGTGCTCGTTCACTAAGGTACCGTTCCCTTAAAAGCAGTCGCCGTAGATTGTTTACGCAACAAAGTTGCGATTTTTTGTGTTCGCTGCGCTCACCTAACAACATTTTTCAAACCATATGCATAGGGTGGTTGTCACCTATTTCTCCTCCAAAAAGCGGTGAGAGTAAACATATGTCCCTTTATCTCCAGAAAGTTGAGTGAAACATGAGTTAATAATATATAAAAAGGGGCGGGATGGCTGAATGAGATTTGGATAATCCTATAATTTGGTCTAAATTTGAACCCCCAAACCATCTAATTCACCAAAAGACTCATTAAAAAAGAATACGATGAATTACAAAAAGATTTTCATGATCATGGCATTGGCGGCCTTTGCGGTTTTCGCCCAAGCCCAAGTGTTGGATGTTTTCATCTCCGACGCCACAGGCTCACCCACCAATGTGAGAAACGCCCCGAACGGCAAGGTGGTAGCCCATTTGAATCCCACCAGCGGCATCATGATAGGTGTGGAATCACCCAAGAACGGCTGGTGGAAAATCACTGACAATTATTACTCCGACCCCGACAAAGACTTTGAGGACGAATACCTGAAAGGCTCCACCACCGGTTATTGGATTCACCATTCTGTCTTGGCCGTGGCAACCAGGAACTATGGCGGGGAGACCCTCCGTCTTCGGAAGTCGCCTTCTTCAAGAGCGCAGGCGGTATATTCCTTCAATGAGGAAATCATGCTGCGTCCTTTGGAAGTCAAAGGCGACTGGGTGAAAGTGAAGACCACCGATGGCAAGCACACAGGTTGGATAGAAGCAGAATGGCTGTGTGGCAATTCAGTGACCAACTGCTGTTGAATCATCCTGAAGATTTGAGATTTGAGATTGAAGATTGAGAATAAAAGCAAAGGGGAGGCTCTTTATGGGAGCCTCCCCTTTGCTTTTGTCCTGTTACTTGTCGCCTGTCATTTGAACAGTTTCTGTGCAAACATGGTCAGGTAGATGCGCCAGTTGCGCCAGATATGTCCGCCATCGGTTTCCACATACTCATACTGGTAGCCTTTGGAGTCCCAGTAGTTGCGCAGGTCCACGGTGCTCTGATAGAGGAAGTCGGTCTTTCCCATACCCATCCAGTATAGTTTGGGTTTGCTGGCGAAGAGTCTTGCAGACTGCTGTTCGAAGTCGGGGTCTTTCTTGATTTGCTCTGCAAAAGGCTCACGCATGTTGAAGTTCTTGCCCAGATGGAGACCAGCGGAGAAGAGGCCGTAATAGTCGAACTTCGTGGGATAGGTGAGGCTGATGCCGAAGGTGTGCCCACCGCCCATGGAAAGTCCGCAGACAGCCCTGTGCGCACGGTCTTTCTGTGTACGGTAGTTGGCATCCACATAGTTGACGATGTCCATGAAACTGGCTTCCATTGTTGCCACGGCAGGTTGGGTGGGTCCTTCCCCCCCACCCCCGAATGAAGGCTGATACATGCCCCACGACCACTCTCCGGGAGCCGCCTGGCAGTTGGGATTTCCGTTGGGCATCACGACGATCATAGGCTTCGCCTTCCCCAAAGCGATGAGGTTGTCGAGGATTTGCGCAGCACGACCGAGTTCACTCCATGCATTCTCATCTCCTCCGGCTCCGTGAAGCAGGTAAAGGACGGGGAACTTGCCCCCCTTGTCATACCCCGGTGGTGTATAGATGGTCATGCGTCGATTCATCTTCAGCGTCGGGCTGTTGTACCATACCTTGCTCAAGTTGCCATGTGGCACCTCGTTGACACGGTACAGGTCTCCCTTGTCACCCTTCTGCTCACTGACGATGAAGATGTTGGTATACGACATGATGTCACGGTTGACATAGATGTTGGCGGGGTCTTTCACGCCTGTCATCCCGTCGATGTTGAACGTGTAGCTATACATTTCGGGAGCCAGTTTCCCTGTGGTGTAGCTCCACACGCCGTTCTGTCCTTCCTTCATTTGAGCCACGCCCGATTCAAGGAAATCGCCAGCCACCTCCACCTTGACAGCTTTGGGGGCAAAGAGATTGAAGGTGACAGTGCCGTCTCCGTTCACGACAGGGGATTTCACATTGACTCTGTCGAAGAGTCTTTCCTGCGCCTGTGACGCCATGCAACACAGGCAAGCAAGTGCGATGGTGATGATGGTCTTTTTCATTGGATGGTATGTTTTGATTACATCTTATTTTCTTGCTTTCGTTGGTAGGGCAACTGTTGGACTATCTTTTCAAAAGGTTCATCTTCACTTCCGGCTTCATCACATCGTTGACCTTTCGTGACTGAGCTTTGGCAGTAGCACTGAGCGTGGCCTTGATGTCTTTCGAAGATGCTCCTATGAGGAATTGGTATTCGCCGGCAGCCACCACCCATGCGGAGGCTTCTTCGTCAAAGGAGGCGAGGTCTTCTGCCTTCACAAATATGGTCAAGGTTTCGCTCTCCCCAGGTTTCAGGAGTTTGGTCTTGGCATAAGCCTTCAGTTCCTTGACGGGTTTGTTGGCAGCCTTGTTGTCGGGTGCGGAGACGTAAAGTTGCACCACCTCCTTTCCATCATGTTCACCACTGTTCTTCACGTCGACGGTCACCTCATAGCCATCGCCTTTCGCCGTGACCTTCGCATTGTCGTATTCGAAGTTGGCATAACTGAGACCGAAGCCGAAAGGATAGCTTACCGGAACGTCGAAAGAATCGAAATAGCGGTAACCCACATAGATGTCTTCCTCATATTCAGTGTAATCCACATTCCTCACATTGCCCTTTTGTCCCTGATTCATCATATCGATGCGTGGGTCCTGGTCGATGGGGAAATTCTTGGAAGAATAGGCGTCGGCAAACTTCACCGGCCACGTCATGGTGAACTTTCCGGATGGCGACTGCTTTCCGCTGAGCACATCAACCACGCTGTTGCCGCCCTCCTGCCCAGCCTGCCATGCGCAGAGGATGGCATCGGGCAGTTCTTTCCAGGAGTCGGTCTCAATGACGCCGCCGATGTTCAGCAGCACCACCACCTTCTTGCCCGCCTTGTGGTAGGTCTCACAGACCTGTTCCATAAGTTTTCTCTCGGAGTCACTGAGGTTGAAGTCAGCCACCTTGCGGTCGAGGAACTCCCCCGATAATCTTCCAATGGTGACCACTGCGATATCGGTCTCCTCGGCTTGCTTTGCCAACTCCTCCGCTGTGAAGAGTTTCTCATCGGGCAACGGCTGTGGCATGAAACTTTGCAGTTGGGCGGCATTCGGGTCTTTCTTGGCAGCCTCCTCCAAAGCAGCCTTTGCTTTTGCCTTGCAATCGGCAAGATAGGTTTCGTAGGACTTCTTCAACTCATCGGAAACGGTGTAGCCGCCATTCTTCATGCCATCGAGCAGAGAGACAACATAGGCATGGTTGACATTGCCCGAGCCCGTGCCTCCTGCTATGAAGTCGTAGGAAGTGTTGCCGTAGAGAGCCACCTTCTTGATATTCTCCGAGAGCGGCAGTGTCTTCTCGTTCTTCATCAGCACCATGCCTTCAGCAGCCGACTGCCTTGTCACTTGTGCGTGAGCTTTAAGGTCGGGTTTGTTGGAAAATTTGTATCCTTGGTAGCGCGGACTCTTCTGTATGAGGTTGAGCGTGCGCTTGACGCTACGGTCGAGGTCGGCCTCGGCAAGTTTTCCGCTCTTCACGCCGGCAACGATGGAGTCATACTGCTCCGCCTTTCCCGGTTGCAGCATGTCATTGCCTGCCCACATCTGCTTGGCGCCGTCCTTGCCGCCGAACCAGTCAGTCATCACGGTGCCCTCATAGCCCCATTCCCCACGGAGTATGGTTTCCACGAGGTCCTTGCTCTCTGAAGTGTAGATGCCATTGACGTAGTTGTAGGATGTCATCACCGTCCATGGCTTGCTCTCCTTGATGGCGATTTCAAACCCCTTCAGGTAAATCTCACGCAACGCACGCTGTGAGATTCTGGCATCGGTGTTCATGCGGTTGGTCTCCTGGTTGTTGGCTGCAAAATGCTTGATGCTGGTGCCCACATTGTTCTTTTGCACTCCCTTGATATATGCGGAAGCGGTCTTTCCTGCGACAACGGGGTCCTCGGAGTAGTATTCGAAATTGCGTCCGCAGAGCGGATTGCGCATGATGTTCACGGCAGGAGCGAGCAGGACGTCGGCACCATATTCCTTCACCTCCTCACCGATGGCCTCTCCCACCTCTTCCACGAGTTGGGTGTTCCATGTGGAGGCGAGCAGTGTTCCGATGGGGAAATGGGTGCAATAGTAGGTGCCCTTGTCGCCCTCGCGTGTCGCGTCGATACGAAGGCCTGCCGGTCCGTCGGCGAGGACTATGGCCGGTATTCCCATACTGTCGAGAGGATAGGTGGTGCCTGCAGCACCGGGCAAAAGGTTTTTCGTGGTGCCGATGACGGCGTCGTCTCCGGAAAAGCCCGCCATCCCCGTTCCGATGACGAAATGTGCCTTGTCTTCAAGCGACATCTTTCCCAGTGTCTCTTCCTGATTGATGATTTTCTGCGGTGCCTCCGTCGTGGTGCATCCCACGACAAGGAAGGCTGTAATGAATGTTGAAATGATTTTTTTCATTGTATTACATGGATTTGGTTATTTGAACAACAATGGTGTGAACTCCGAGAGGTATATGCGCCAATTTCGCCAGATGTGTCCTCCATCGGTGCCACCATGCGGAAGGTCACAGTTTTGTTGGCATTCACCTCAGGCGAGACGACTTGCTCCCCCTGCCCCCAATTGAGGTTCTGCCGGGCATGCATCGTCGCACCCAGCATACAGAAGGCTGCCAATAAAAAAGCTTTCAATGTTTTCATCATATAAGGTTTTGGTTGAATGTACAAATTTAAGAAAAACAATTGAAATATCAATCATTTTTTTCAATTATTTGAAATAATTATGCTGCTAGGGGGGATTGGACATGTAGCGCATGGACTGTAACGATAAATCAGAGTAGCCGGAGTGGTCGGAGGAATCGGAATTGAAAAATAAGTGCATTATTATTCGGTTATTTGATTTTTTTCACTACTTTTGCAGTATCAATCAAACAATCTTATACGACAAACTATGGAAAATTTACATCTGAAGATGAATGCCAACCCCGTGGTTGCATACCTGCAAAAACCGGCAGAAGAACTAACCAAGACCGACATCATGCGTTTCATCTCGGAGAACGACATCCGGATGGTCAACTTCATGTACCCTGGAGGCGACGGCAAGCTGAAGACCCTCAATTTCGTCATCAACGACGCCGCATACCTCGACACCATACTCACCTGCGGTGAACGAGTGGACGGCAGCAGCCTGTTTTCCTTCGTAGAGGCAGGAAGCAGCGACCTCTACGTCATCCCAAGATATGCCACCGCCTTCGTGGACCCCTTCGCCGAGATTCCGACCCTGTGCATGCTCTGCTCCTTCTTCGACAAGGAAGGCTCCCTGCTTGAAAGCGCCCCTGAACAGACATTGGCGAAGGCCTGCCGCGCCTTCACCCGAGTGACGGGAATGGAGTTCCATGCAATGGGTGAACTGGAATACTACGTCATCTTCGACGACGACGGTTGTTTCCCTGCCATCGACCAACACGGCTATCATGAATCCGCTCCCTATGCCAAGGCAAATGAGTTCCGTGCCAAATGCATGCTCTACATCTCCCAAACGGGAGGACAAATCAAATACGGACATTCCGAGGTGGGCAACTTCGTCCTCGACGGGAAAGTCTATGAGCAAAACGAGATAGAGTTTCTTCCCGTCAAGGCGGAACAGGCAGCCGACCAACTGATGCTGGCGAAATGGGTGATTCGCAACCTCGCCTACCGCATGGGATTGGACGTCACCTTCGCGCCGAAAATCACAGCGGGGAAGGCGGGGTCGGGCCTGCACATCCATATGCGCATGATGCGCGACGGACGAAACTGCATGGTTGAGGACGGCCGACTGAGCGATGACGCCCGCCGTATGATTGCCGGCATGATGCTCCTCGCTCCAAGCATCACCGCCTTCGGCAACAAGACCCCGATGTCCTATTTCCGACTCGTCCCTCACCAGGAGGCCCCGACCAACGTATGTTGGGGCGACCGCAACCGTTCGGTGTTGGTGCGTGTCCCATTAGGTTGGAATTCCGGGGTGGACATGTGCCATGCTGCGAACCCGTCGCAACCATCCTGTGAAGTGGACACAACGATGAAACAGACGGTGGAGATGCGTTCCCCGGATGGTTCGGCGGACCTCTACCAACTCATCGCCGGCCTTTGCGTGGCGTGCCGGTGTGGTTTCGAGATGCCCGATGCCTTGGAGGTGGCAGAGCGCACCTACGTCAACGTGAACATCCACGACGCTTCCAACAAGGAACGCTTGGCCCAATTGGCCCAGTTGCCCGACAGTTGTGTGGCATCCGCCGAATGCCTGGAGCAGCAACGTGGCTATTATGAGCGCGACGGTGTGTTCAGTGCGGCAACAATCGACAGCATCATCTCCCAGTTGCGTTCCTTCAACGACAGCAACCTCCGTGCCGAGATAGGACAAGACAAGGAAGCCATCCTCCGCCTGGTCCACACCTATTTCCACTGCGGATGAAGAAGATTGAAAATTGAAAATTGAAGATTGAAGATTGAAAATTGGCCTGCGGCCGAAGTTGCTCACGCTCGGCAGACTACAAGCAAGCTTGGTATGAACTCGCTTAATCGCAACTTTGGCCTGCGGCCGAAGTTGCTCACGCTCGGCAGACTACAAGCAAGCTTGGTATGAACTCGCTTAATCGCAACTTTGAAGATTTTAGACTGAAAAAAAAGGAAAGGGGCTGGCCCAATTGGCCAACCCCTTTTCTTTTATGTTTCATAGGACTTACAGGTCTTATAAGCCTATTAAACGGCAGTCTTATTTGTTGATCATCTTCTTTCCGTCCTTGATGACGATGCCCTTGTAAGACTCGTTCACACGTTGTCCGGCGAGGTTGTAGATGGCGCCATTGGAGGTGTTGTTGTAAACTTTCACCATCTCAACGCCAGTGAAGTAGTTCTCCCATTCAGGGAAGTCGGCTGTCATCTGAGCCTTGATTTCTCCCTGGGTCATCTTGCTGTTCTTGATCATCAGACGAGCGAAACGGAATGGGGAGTCAAGGTCGTTCCAGTCCCATGCCTGGTTGCCACCGAGGCATACATACTTCAGGTCTTCTCCGTGGTCGAAGAGTCCGCTGATGATTTGTCCCTCGGTCACGCCGTCCACATTCCACTCATTCTTTACTTCGCCGTCCATATAGATGGAAGCATTGGTGTCGGTGAAGACAGCGGTGAAATAGTGCCACTTCTGGTCTTCCAGCCAGTTGCCCACCAAGTTGAAGGCAGCGTCTCCTGCCTCCCAGGCATTGCTGTTGTAGATGTTCACCTTGCCACCCACGGCTTGTGCGCCGGTGAAGTCACACCACCCGGAGCAGTTGACCTGGATGGGGCCGCGGCTTTGCATGGCCAGCATGGGCCAGGTGTTGGGGGTATTCTTCTGAGCATAGGCGGTGAAGAGCGGTGCATAGGTGTACTGGTCGGGAGTGAAGCCCTCAGCACTCACCCAGAAAGCGATGGTCAACTCATGGGTCTTCTGCGAGTGTGCCAACACATCCTCGGGGAGGAGGCAGTAGTTCTGACGCGGACCATTGCCAATCACGTTCTGATAGTAGTCGCCAAAGACGGCTCCTTCTTCCTCAGTAGTGACAAACTGTCCGTCACCCACGGCTTTCTCGCCCTTCCAAGTCACGCGCTCGCCAGTCACATCATCCTCGTAGGTGGAGAAATTGGTGGTGTAGACGTAGGCAGCCTCGATGCCGGAGATGAGTTCCTCGGCGGTCTTTCCCTCATGGAACTCAAAGCCGCCGAAACCGATTTGTGAACTGTGTTGGAACACCCAGTATTCCTCACCAGCCTCGATGTCGAAGGTCAGCCATCCCCAGAAATTCTGGTTGCCGTTTCCAATGACATATTGGCGCTCCACTGCCATGGCGTCGCATTCAGCCTTCTTGGCAGCCAGTTCCTCCTCGGTGTAGGTGCCGGGATTCTCCTCGTTGGCCTTCACCATCTTGTCGTATGCATCATAGATGTAGACATGGTGCACGGAGTCCACCTGCTCCACGGTGAGCAGCTTCTTCTTGCCATCGGCATCGTTGACGCCATTGATGTAGCCGGAAGCATAGAGCGGTTGAGCCTTCATGTCCTTGGCATTGACAACGAAGGTCTTGCGGTTGCCCTTGTTGGCCCACACCTTCACCTTGAAGGCACCCTTCTCGGTGGCTGTGAACTTGTAATACAGACCTGTGATGGGCATGCCTTTCGAACCGTCGGGCTCATAATAGACATAGTCGGCCTTGTAGCTGCCCTCGATGAGTTCGCCGTCCTTGGAGTTTTGCACGGCATACATCTCGACGTAGGGGTTTCCTGTGCCGGTGACATACCAGAAGTCGATGTCGCCCTGGTTTTTCATTCCCCAACTGACATCGTTCCAAGCATTCACAGACTGGATGTAATAGGTGTTTTCCAACCCTTCCACCGGTGCTCCGATGGTGATTTGCTGGGCGGCACCACCTATGTCAGGATCGTTGGCGGGAGTCGTACCACCCACACCAGTGACGGTGGCTTTTCCAGCCTTCATGACAACGATGGACTTGCCATCGGTTGTGTTGTTGGCCACTCCTCCGCTTTCGCCGGAGACAGCAGCAAACTCAGGAGCCAACTTGCCATCAGCGATGGCGTTATAGACATCCTGTGCATTGGCGCTTATGGCGCTTATCGCCAAAGCAATCAGAGTAATAGTTTTCTTCATACAATTTGTTTTAACGGATTTATAGATAGTAGTGATTGCAACTGCCAAAGGTAAATAAAAATGATGTAAACAAAGGTTATCTTATGACATTTTATGAAATTTTAACAACAAAAGGATGGCAACTAACTGTTCAGCGAATAATAATATAATGTAAAATTGCCTCATAATTGTTCAATAATTTTTTCTCATAAACATGCTAAACATGAAAAAGTTTAAGGACTGCACTCAGTTTATAAAAATTTATGACCTGCGGTTAAATTTGATGAACAACCTATGAAAATTTGATGAACAACCTACGCCCAAAAAGACCGTGTCCACACCCCGGGATACTCACTCGGAGTGCAACATCCACGCCCCTCAAAGGGAGGGGATATGCGCACACACCTTTTGGTCACGGGATGCTCACTCGGAGTGCAACATCCCCGCCCCTGTAGGGTCAGGTCTTGTGCCTGACCGCAAGGGGTCAGGGGTGGGGTCTGTAACTTCAACGCCAAGAGACAGGGTCAACACCCAGAGCGCTGAAAACGTCATATTAGAAAAAAGCAAGAATGACCTTTTGAGTCAAATACCCCACCCCTACCCCTCCCCTCAAGGGGAGGGGATATGCGCACACACCTTTTGCTCGGGGATATGCACACACACCTTTTGCTCGGGGATATGCGCACACACCTTTTGGTCTTTTAAAACAAGTATGGATAATCAAATGATGATTCCATCAAGACACCTCCATTTGTGAGGATTTTTTACTTCATACTTGATTTTTTATATCTTGGTTTGATGTTGAACGAACCCCGAAGGGGTGGCTAGAGTACAGGCAGGTGGTGGAGTGCGAAGCACGGAACCCCTGCTAAAAGTATGGTGTGAACAACAACCCCGAAGGGGTGGCAGAATGGCAACTTCATACACTTCATATCGTTGCTCTGCCACCCCTTCGGGGTTGTTGATTTCATATCATCGTCAAGCAGGGGTTACGCTTCGCTCCACCACCTGCCTGTGGTCGTCCCACCCCTTCGGGGTTCACTTCACAATCGGTTGCCATACAAGACAAACACTGGTTTTGTAAGGCATTTTTACTTCCGAAACTTCAGTTAAAATTATCCGCATGCTTCCGATAATCATCTGCAAGTATGGGATGATATTCGGCCCGCCATAGATGAAACGGGGCTCGGAGGAAAGGAGAGTGTGTCAAAAGTGAATGAGTGCGCTTCGCTCGTCAACCATTGATTCTCACCGTAGGTGACTGAAGAAGGGAGTGCGCTTCGCGCAGAAATCTCACAAATCGTTACAAATCAAGCAAATAATAAATAGAAAAAAGATTTGAATGATTTGCATAGATTTGAATGATTTCTCGCCGTAGGCGACTAAAAATCCAATTTGACACACCCTCATATTCCCTTGTAGTTCCTTGACAAAAATCTATCCGATAGCAACGCCCTAGGTGGCACACTTAGAAATCAAATTCTTCGATATGATGGAACCTAAGATATGACTTTGTTATTCTCCCGTCAATCCATTCCACTCCATAATCCTCATATCTTTTCTTGCAAGAACGAGGCACATGAAGTGTCACCTCTCCAATATTATCCAGCCCATTAAACATATCAAAACAAACATCCTCTGGATTTTCGGCATACAAATAAATGTGTTTGAGGTTGGGCAAGTCTTTTAGGCCGAGATTGCTTCCAAGATAATCAGCATCTTCCAATGAAAACATATAGATATCCCTTTGTTTGAAAATAATGGTTTCAAGTGCTTGGCATTTCTCAAATGGGTTTTCTTCAAAAGACTTCACGCTTCGGGGAATTGTAACTCTTTTCAGATGTTGACTTTTGTAAAACGCATACTTGCATATGTGTGACACACCCTCTGGTATGAAGAATTCGCTCCTCCCATCTCCTGCCGGATAACGATAAAGTTCTATCTCTCCTGTACAATCTATATGATATAATACGCCATCATATGTAAAAAAACCACGTTCTTCTAAATCATCCACATCATTTGGCCATCCTTCATTGTCAGATACAAACCGCTTTCCGCTTCCCATAAAACTATAACTTGGAAAGAATTCTGAACGCCAACCATGAGATGTATCTAAACAGAGATGACTTGCCACAAAAATCTCCTCAATATTAGGACAGGAAATCAACACTTCTTTTTTCAACCCTTCGAGTGTCTTTGGGACGACCACTTTTCTCAAATTGGGACATCCAATAAACATCTGTGCATCAATGGAATGAACATGAGGAAAAATCACTTCTTCTATTCTGCCATTCTTATAAAAAGGTATGTGGTTTCCCGAACACTCTCCATCATCCAACAAGTATAATTTGGAAATGTCCATATCTGTCACCCCCCCCATGTCAAGAATTCTCAATCTGCCATACTTTGACATTTTCGACAAGAGCAACATATCATTACCATCTATAAAGCCATTCAGATGGATTTCACTAATCTCGAGAAGTTCTTCATCATTCAACTGCATTCGCAGAGGCAAATCCTTTGTACAAGTAAAAGCTTTTTCCATTTCTTTTTTCAATTAATTACCAACTATTATTTTTCACAATAAGATTAAGTCTCATTAAATAATGCCTATTTTCTTTAAAATGTAATCAATTATTTTTGATTAATTCGTGATAATTCGTGTTAAAGACAATACTCTCACTCGGAAAAGCAAAAAAATTTTGCTTTTCACTCGTTTATTCGTAACTTTGGATAAGTTACTCTCACTCGGAAAAGCAAAAAAATTTTGCTTTTCACTCGTTTATTCGTAACTTTGGATAAGTTACTCTCACTCGGAAAAGCAAAAAAATTTTGCTTTTCACTCGTTTATTCGTAACTTTGCAAGCAAGCAGCGTGATTGTTGACAAATCGAATACAAATCATCAAAATAAGCAACCATGAGAAAGAGAATCAGTTTGATGGCGACCTTGCTCTGCTTCTTTGCGGCAGCGATGACAGGAGAGCCTGTCGTCTTTGAGACAAGTGGTACGAAGGTCAGCGTGGAGTTTTACGCACCAAGCATCGTCAGAGTGTTGAAAGCACCCTTGGGTCATCAGTACCAAAAACAGAGTCTGGTGGTGATAGCCCAACCTCAGCAGGTCAACGTCACCAAGAAGGGAAACACCTTGCAAAGCAGTGAGTTGACGGTGAAAGTGGACCCGAAGACGGGAGCAGTGACCTTCATCGGTGGTGGAAAGACATTGTTGCGTGAACAGGCCTGCTCCTTTGAACCACGCGAGACGGGTCCCGATGCGGGGAGCTACCGCGTCACCCAACGCTTCACCCTCGACCCTAACGAGGCCATCTACGGCCTGGGCACCATCCAGAACGGCAAGATGAACCGCCGAGGCGAACACAAGTTGATGGAACAGTCGAACCTCGAGGACTTCCAAAACGTGCTGCAGAGCATCAAGGGTTGGGGACTCTACTGGGACAACTACTCGCGCACACAGTTCGACGACGATGCCAAGGGGATGTCGTTCTCCTCGGAGGTTGGCGAATGCGTGGACTACTATTTCATGTACGGCCGTTCCGCCGACGGTGTCATCGCTCAGATGCGCCAACTGTCTGGCGACGTACCCATGTTCCCCCTCTGGACCTATGGCTTCTGGCAATGCAAGGAGCGTTACAAGAGCGCCCGCGAACTGCTTTCAGTGGTGGACAAATATCGTGAGTTGCAAGTGCCTCTCGACGGCATCATCCAGGACTGGCAATACTGGGGTTCCAACTACCTGTGGAACGCCATGGACTTCCTCACCGAGGAGTATGCCAACGGTCAGCAGATGATTGACGACGTGCACAAGAAAAACGCCCATTTCATGATCAGCATCTGGGCCAGCTTCGGGCCAAAGACCAAGGCATACAGGCAGTTGGACGAGAAAGGCCTGATGTATGACTTCGCAACGTGGCCGCAGAGTGGCCTCACCTTCTGGCCGCCGAGGATGGATTATCCGTCGGGCGTACGAGTCTACAACGCTTTCATGCCCGAAGCACGCGACATCTACTGGAAGAACCTGAAGAACCTCTTCGACAAGGGTGTTGACGGATGGTGGATGGACTCCACCGACCCCGACTTCTTCGACCCCAAGGACACGGACTACGACCAGAAGGCTGGCGGCACTGCGACCTGGCGCCGCCTGCGCAACGCCTTCCCCTTGGAGACCGTGCGTGGCGTCTATCAGGCCCAACGCAAGGAGTCGGAAAAGAAACGCGTGTTTATCATGACACGCTCCGCCTTTGCAGGTCAGCAACACTACGGTTCGAACATGTGGAGCGGCGACGTGGCCTCCTCATGGGACATGCTGCGCAAGCAAGTGCCCGCCGGACTGAGTTACACACTGACAGGCAACCCGAATTTCAACACCGACATCGGCGGCTTCTTCTGCGGCTCATACAACACCCGTGGTGGTGGCTCGGCACCTCGAAACCCACAATATCAGGAACTTTACGTGCGCTGGATGCAATATGCCCTCTTCTGCCCCATTTTCCGCAGCCATGGCGCCGATGCACCACGTGAGATATGGCAGTTTGGACAAAAGGGCGAACCTGTATATGACGCGATAGAGAAAGCCATCCGCCTGCGCTACCGCTTCATACCTTATTTATATAGTACTGCCTGGCAGGTGACGTCTGCCAACGCAAGCTATATGCGCCCGTTGTTCAGCGACTTCACCAGCGACAAGAAGGTGTGGGACACCACCGACGAGTTCCTCTTCGGCACCAGCATCCTGGCAGCCCCCATCCTCAACCCGCAGTACACCGAGGAAAAGGTCATCCGTGAGGATGCCATGACAGGATGGGACCGCAAGGAGGTGAAGGACGGGCAGACGGTGTCGGGCGTCGACTGGAATGCCAAGAAGGAGGTCACGAGATATCTGCCCAAAGGTGCCGACTGGTATGACTTCTGGACGGGCAAATGCACCAAGGGCGGACAGTCTGTTGCGGTGACCACACAATTGGACCGCGTGCCGATGTTCGTTCGTGCCGGCAGCATCATCCCCTTGGCTCTAGAAATGGAGTATGTAGGTCAAAAACCGTGGGACAACCTGGAAATACGTGTCTATCCCGGTGCCGACGCCTCTTTCACCCTCTATGAGGACGAGGGCGACAACTACAACTACGAACGCGGACAATACGCTGAAATCACCTTCAAATGGAACGACCGCACCCGCCAACTCACCATTGCGCCACGCAAAGGAAGTTACACCGGGATGTTGCAAAACCGCCGCTTCACCATCGTCCTGCCGGGACAAGAGGCTTCTGCCGGAAAGGTGGTGGAGTATAATGGACAAGAAGTGGTGGTGAAGATTTGAAGTTGACAACACCGCCCTTTTGCACAGAGCATTCTTGGAGTTTTTGACTCACTGAACGTTCTTGGAGTAGTGACACTTCAAGACGGGATTTGGATATGGGCGGACGGATATGCACGAAAAGACAACTTGTCAAAGACCCCACCCCTGCCCCTCCCTTTGAGGAGGGAGCACCGACAAGATTACAACTCTTTGTAGTCAATGACCCCACCCCTGCCCCTCCCCTCGAGGAGGGTGCACCGACAAGATTACAACTCTCTGTAGTCAAAGACCCCACCCCAGCCCCTCCCCTCGAGGGGAGGGGATATGAGCACCCCGGGTGCACTCACGACCTCTTGGCGTGGCTTCTTGGCGTGGCCTCTTGGTATGACCTCTTGGCGTGGCCTCTTGGTATGACCTCTTGGCGTGGCCTCTTGGTATGACCTCTTGGCGTGGCCTCTTGGTATGACCTCTTGGCGTGACCTCTTGGTATGACCTCTTGGCGTCACCTCTTGGTATGGCCTCTTGGTATGACCTCTTGGCGTGGCCTCTTGGTATGACCTCTTGGCGTGGCCTCTTGGTATGCCCC
>Ga0310694_10001335_pt1 | contig 28342 bp, 28 predicted proteins | sample 174DNAGHGhighgp2_FD_203884 | JGI IMG/M metagenome (GOLD analysis project Ga0310694, IMG submission 203884) | Sheep rumen microbial communities from Palmerston North, Manawatu-Wanganui, New Zealand - 1742 DNA GHGhigh gp2 (v2) (version 2) | ecosystem: Host-associated > Mammals > Digestive system...
ACCACGCTTGCATCCCCGAGGCCGACCGCAAGCCAGCCGACGAGCGCAAGGACTACTTCAAGGTGCAAGTGCGGCGCGAATGGGTGGATCTTGACGACAAGCTGAAGAAGTCGGACACCTACTACATCGTAGCCGCCAACGACGTGGGGCAGGCAAAGGAGCGCATCGCCCTGCTGCTCGACATCCTGAAGGCCGAACAGGAGAAGGAGCAGGGTTTCAAGGTCGAGGACGACAGCCGCACCACCATCCGCAAGGCCATGCCCTTCGAGGTGGACTGCATCGTGCCGAAGGAGTTCAGCGATATGTTCCACGAAGAGGCGACGAAGGTGTAACGAATTAAACGAATTTGAAAGGAACTATGAACAAAGCAATACTTTTGTGTGCCAGCATAGGATGGCAGACGATATACGACGAGAAGGGGCGACCGAAAGCCAGACATATAGGCGTGTCGGTGTCGTGGATGCCGTATGAGATAAGTTACAAGCGGTGCGGATTCAATCACCACATATCTGCCGAGTATGCCTCCCTGATGCAACGCGAACCGCAACGGATTGAAATGATGGTGGACCACATCGCAAGATGTTTTGCAAGCGCAGCCGCAAAGCTGATGGAGCAGCACCATGCGGAGCCGTCGGACATGTCGGAGGCTTGCAAGGAACTGAGGCGAGGGCTGTCGGAAGGCTTTCGCAGTTTCCTTGAAAACGACAAGATTTGGATTCACCACTTCAACCAAGTGCTGAACGTGCCGAAGGGTAGCCGATACCGTGCAGAGGACGGCGAATGGTACGAGGCCGAAGAAGACGCAATGATTGTCGTGCACTGCGGTGCCGGCGAGCAGATGATGACGCAAGCGGAGTATGAACGAATAAAACAAAAGGAACTATGAGCAAATTTGAAGAACTGAAACACAAGGTGGAAACCTACGAAATGATGAAGAAGGTTGCCGAAGACTACCGAAAGGCCATCCAGCTGATTGACTACGAAAAAGAATACTTCCAAGTGGAAAGTATCACTTACCATGCACGAGGTGACAGCAGACAGTTGCCGCTCAACCCATACTATGCGCCAATACCGCACACTGTCATCAGAAATGGACTACATTTAGCCCTGACCATACTGGAGGGCCAAATGTCGGATATGGAGAAAGAACTAAAAGAATGGATACAATGAATAAAGACGAGAACAAAGTATTTGTAATTACAACTGGCGAATACTCAGACTACACAATCGACCGCGTTTTCTCCACACGTAAAAAAGCGTTGGAATATCTCGACACGAAAGACGACGGTTATACGCTGGAGGTGTTTGACCTCGACGAGCCTGTTGAGCGCAAGACGCAGATATACGAAATCAGCTTTGAACTCGACAAGAAGAAGGTGTGGGGCGTCAGCACGACGTGGGATGTCCGCTATAAGGACACGATACACATCGGCGGTCGCTACTTCAACAACCGCAAGACGCTCGACATCTACGTGGAGAGCGACAGCCGCAAACGTGCGCTGAAGATTGCATCGGAACGCTACGGAGCCATCATCGCAGGAGAGCAGACTATGTACCCATATCTGCGTGTCGGAGTGCTCAGGCATTACAGCAGCATGTGCCCAGCCTTCTTTGACTTCAAGACGGGCGAAATGGTGCTGTTCGACCGCGAGGAATTAGCTGTTGAACTGCCCGGCTTCATCAAGGTAAGGAGAGCCGAACCGTTAAAGAAGCATTAAACAACCCTAATTATGACAGACATAACACAAGAATCCCTACAAAAGAAGCAGGAGGCCATCGACCTGCTGGCGAAACGCTACCGCGGCATGGAGCAGCGCACGGAGGACATCGACCTGCGACTGCGGCTCTACTTTGAGGACATGCTGGAACATTCGTCGGCCAAAGAAGACGACGAAAACGACTGGCACGGCATCTACGAGCTGCTGGGAGCCGCCAAGTTCCTCAGAATGCTCGACACGTACAACTTCAACACCCGCAAGGTGCAGACCGTCATCCGACTGCGCGAGGGCGAGTGGGCTCCCGTCGGCAAGGCGTGGAAGCATCTCAGCGGTGGGCTGCGTTGCCCCGGCATGGGTGGCGGACAGGTCTATCGCTGGGAGCCCTTCCAGGTCTTCATTCTCGCCAGCATCTACGGTTTTTATACGTGGATCAACACGCAGGTGGAGAGCGGCACGAAGTCCGAACTGCTGCGCACCGAACGCGAGCGCGACGGCTGGATTTGGGACTACCGCCGCATGTGTACCGACTTCACGCTGACCGGCTCGCGTAAGATAGACAAGACGGGACTCGGCGGTTTCATCGGAGCGGAGTTCATGGTGTTCGAAGATTACAATATGGAGGGCTTCTGTTGCGCGAACTCCGAAGACCAGGCGAAAATCATCTTCCGCCGCATCAAGTACCTGTTGCAAGGCATGAACGAGGAGAACCGTTTCCGGCTGACCGAGAGCATCGCCGCATGGCACGACAAGTACAACGAGATTTCCACCGCCAGCATCCGACCCATGACCGCCGGCGGCAAGTTCAAGGACGGATGGTTTGCCCAGCTCTGCCTGAAGGACGAGTACGGCTCGGCACCCTACGCCAACGGCAAGTCGGACATGAAGCGGCTGGTGGACGTTATCGAGTCCAGTATGGGACCGCGCCGCGAGCCGCTGAGCGTCACCATGACATCAGCCGGACGCATCACCGAGGGACCGTTCATCCAGATACTCGACGGTCTCCACGCCATGCTGGAGCGCGAGGTGTTCATCGAGAGCGGCAAGGTCGCGCCCGTGCTCACCGACGACCGCACCCTCACCCTGCTGCTGGAGCCCGACGCATGGCAGCGCGACGAGCACTATCTGCTGACCAACCGCACCGTGCGCCGCAAGGTGAACCCGATGCTGGGCAAAATCGTGCAGCACCAGTTCTACGAGGACCAGATAGCCAAGGCGGAGCGCGACGGCGACCCCGGCGAGGTCATCGCCAAGCTGTTCAATGTGTATTCGAGCGGAAAACTTCAGGAATGGATAAAGCCTGAGCAGGTGCGACCGCTGCAAACCGACCGCCGCATAGACCAATGCACGAAGCAAGAGGGGTGGGTTATCTTCACCGGCTTGGACTTCTCACAGGGCAACGACCTCCACACGGCATCGTACCTGGCAGCACGGCGACACCCGTCAGGGCGCGGCACCGAGTTCTTTGCCGACTTCGACGCATGGATCAAGGAAGAGACGCTGGAACGCTCTGCCATCCGTCCGCTCTATGAGACGTGGATTGAACAGGGATGGTTGCACGTCTCGGAGGGCAAGGTGTTCCAACCGTCACTCTTCATTGCCCGCACGAAGGAACTGTTGGGCAAGGGCTGTCAGTTCATGTACTGGGGCTACGACAAGTACCAGTCGAAAGACCCCATCAACTCGCTGCTGGCATTCCTTCAATCTGAAATGAACGTGCAGAAGCCTGAGATGTACGTGCAGGTAGTTTCGCAGCTCAACTCGGAGTTCAACGGTCCGACGGATGACTTGTATAGTGCGATGTTTTCGCCTATTCCGTTTATATCATTCTCGCCAAATCCCCTGTGGCCCTGGTGCTTTGGAAACTGTGTGCTGGAGATTGATGGACGTGATAATAAACGCCCCGTAAAAAGAAGCCAGTGCGACTCGTGCAAGATAGATCCGGTTCAGGCCCTCATCGACGCAATGATACTTTATCAAAGGTACGAAGGCACACAGCATTGAGATGTATGATGTAAGATGTAAGAGGGCTGATGTATGTCGGCTCTCTTTTGTTTTTATCAAGAATTTGAGAATTTAAGAATTATGGCAAAGGAAGAGTGGCAAGACCCTGACAGCGGGTATCTGAATTGCATCGGTGTGGGTGATACCTACGTCCGGCGGCAGATGGAAAGAATATTAGGCAGTGGTGATTTCAATGCGCAGATCATCACGCGGAAGTTTACGTGTGCAATGGGAGAGGAATGAGCTATGAGAAAATATGGTGACCCTATAGAAAAGGAAATGGTTTTAACGGCAGAGCAGCGAAAACGGTTGGCTGAAATAATGAACCGTCCAATAAGAAATAAAGAAAAGGAACTATGATTATCGTAAAGACTCAGACAGGCACGCATTTCGTGAATGAGAAGTGTGTGCGGAAGGTGTGGCATGACAAAAACAATGCCAAGGTGTGGATCACCGACATGAACGGTGGCATCGAAAACATCGCGGATGTGGAGATGGTGACGTACACCAGCGACGCGATGAAGGTGGACTACCAAGACAAGGGCAGCATGGTGGAGTACCTGGAGCAGCAGCGCAGCGAACTGTGCAACCTCCTTGAGCGGTATCGTGCGAAGCTCCGCGACTATGGCTGTGAACTATGAGTAAACCCCCAGCGCGATAGTGCGGGAATAGTGTATAACAATTTAAATTGAAAGAATGAAACCGAAGAACGACCTGAATTTCTGGCACATCCCGCTTGGGATGCTGTTTGCGGTGGTGATGCTGGCTCTGATGATGTGCTCATGTAAGACCGTCGAGTATGTGCCGGTGATCGAGCAGCGGACAGACACGCTGGTGCAGAAGGTGATTGAGCGCGACTCGATCCACGTTCACGACTCGACGATTGTGCGCGAGGCTGGCGACACGGTGCTCATCGAGCGGTGGCACACACAATACCGCGACCGTTGGCACCACGACTCCATCTATATCCACAAGACCGACTCCGTGCCCGTACCCTATCCCGTGACCGAGTATGTCCAGAAGCCGCTGCGTTGGCATGAGAAGGCTTTGATATGGATAGGCATCCTGTCGATGATGGCTGGTATCTTCGCTTGTGCGCGGTGGGTATCGCGGCACAGACCTCTATAATCTTTTTCGTGAGCGCACGAAAAAGATTCACCCGACGACCGTGAGGTTGCTGTCCGCCCGCGAGGGTCGACGCCATGTATTACTTAATGATTAATACAGGATTTAGATTTTTTTTTCTTGAAGTTTTGAAAGTTTTAAAGTTTGTTCCCCGAAGGCTCTGGTTGAAGGCCTTCGGGGTTTTTCTGTATGAAAAGCACAACGGAAAACACACACGGAAAACACAAGTAATCCAGGAAAGTAAACCCAAAGAGCCATTATGCCCGCAAGGTATATGGGTAGTTTATCAGAATATCTCAACGGTTATCGTGGTCGTCATTCAGTCTATAACTACGACAGTCCACGATTCAACACCAGAACAGGAAGCCTGAACAAAGGAGGCGACAATGGCGGTCCTGTTCAGGTCTACGGCGTGGAAGCAAACTTGGAGGCTTTCGGTCGTATCATGACTACCGATCCACAGATGGCCGGATTATTCAGAAAATATATCCGCAATGTACTGAAGGAAGCCCGCAAGAAACTCACTCAGGATGCCAAAAGCTATATGAAGAGCGACCCGCGCAAAGCAGCGCAGGCCGTAAAGTTCTCCGTGTATAAAAGTCTGTTTGGCGGTAATTTGAGTATTCTCCAGAAGAAAAAGGGCAGCGCAGGCGCAAAGTACGAACTAAGGCGTACACGTAAGGTGGAACAAAACCCACGTATGAGAGGCGGAAACCGTCGGCCACGAATTGATGACGGGCGCAACCGACTCGACTACTATTACAGCGCAGATCGCGGCTTCGCGCTCCGTTTCATCGGGTCAGGAACCGTAACACGTACCTCTCGTTTTGGCAATCGTGGCTCTATCAGGCAGACCGACTGGTTCGGACATACCGCACCCTGGCACATGGAAGATGCAGCTGGGAAGGTGGCAGAAGCAATTAACGAATATGTAATGCAACAGACAAATGGCTAAAGGTGACGTATTAGTAAGGATGAAGGCCGATGTCAGCGGTTATGATGCTAACATCGCAAAGGCTCGAAGACAACTTGAAAACTTCAAGAAGGACAACCTGTCGCTCGGTGGTGCCCTGAAGCAGACACAAGGTGCATTGTTAGCTACCGCTGCAAGGTTTGCCAGCGTGACGGCTGCGGTCGGTGCACTTGGTGCCGCATTTATGGATAACATCGCAACGGCTCGAAAGTTCGAGGTTTCGATGTCGCAGTTGTCATCGTTGACTGGTATGGTCGGTGCAGACCTCGCTAAGTTGAAAGATTACGCCATTGAGTTAGGATCATCCACAACGCTGAGTGCAAGCGAAGTGGCAGATGCTTTCAAGATGATAGGCTCACAGCAGCCGCAGTTGCTTGCAAGTGGCGAGGCATTGAAAGCGGTGACTAAGAACGCCATCACTTTAGCAGAGGCCGCAGGTATTGACTTGGCTACTGCATCTCAAACACTTTCAACATCAATCAACCAGATGGGTGGCGATAGTGCAAATGCCGAGCGATATATCAACGTATTGGCAGCAGCTTCTCAGAAGGGTGCTGGTGATATTGCTTGGTTGGGTGAAGCCATTACAAAGTCAGGAACTACAGCAAAGGCTGTCGGTACTGACTATGAGGAATTGGTGGCCAATCTGGAGCAGTTGGCAAAGGCAGGCTTTGACGCTTCGACGGCTGGTACGGCCCTGCGCAGTATCATCATGAACTTGGAGAAGCAGGCCAACAATGACTTCAAGCCGTCTGTGGTCGGACTGACTCAGGCGTTTGAGAATCTTGGTAAGGCAAATCTCTCCATTGTAGGCTATCAGGAAATTGCGGGTAAAATGTTCGCATCACAGGCTAAGGCACTTGCCGATGCAGCAGGTGAGGCACGCGATATGACATCAGCCATCACCGGCACCAACACCGCAGAGGAGCAAGCCAAGACCAACACTGACAACCTTGAAGGCTCCATCAAAGCTCTATCAAGTGCCTGGGAGGGGTTTAATCTCCATCTCAATTCAAGCAACGGCATCTTCAGAGATATTGTTGACGGTCTGAAGGATGTCGTCGTATGGGCTGATAACGTCATTACGAAACTTGGAGAAATACCGAACCCCGAGAATATCATCACAAAGAATCTTAAGGAAGTAGGGCCGAATGTCGATGACAATGGAAACTACATCAAACGACCAGCTCAGAAGGGTGCCGTTGGATTCGATTGGGAGAATGGCACATGGATGAAAGGTTATACTGGTGCCATCTATAATGGTGCGACAGGACAAACGGAATTACCTGAAGTTGAAGTCGTAGGTAATAAGATCACAAAAGGCGGCGGCGGAAAGAGTAACAAAACAAAAAAGACAAAGACTGAGCCCGTTTATGTCGAAGGTAGTATTGCAGCGCAATCTAAGCTCGTGTCAGACCTGACTAAGAAATGGAACGAGGCTGGTGAGGATATGCGAAACGGCTATCTGTTCCAACTCGTCGAGGCAGAAAAGAAATTAAAGTCGATGAAGGATCAGCAGCAGGCCTTGAAGGATATGCTGATGAATGACCCCGCAAAGGGTGTTTCGCCCGTAGGTCTCGTTACAAATCTTGCTCCTGACTTAAAAAAGATTGAGGAAGAGTTTGCCAAGAACCCCATCAAACTACGGGCAGAGATAGAGATTGATCCTGATAAGATAAAATCAATCAAGAGTATGGCCGCACTACAGAAAACTGCGAGCGATACGGCGAAGGTGGTTGGTAGCATCGGCGAGGCGTTTAATGCCATTGAAGATCCAGCGGCGAAGGTGGCCGGTACGGTGGCGCAGGCAATCGCCAATATTGCGCTTGGCTATTCTCAGGCAATGCTCACGCCGAAAGATCCTATCTCATGGATTGCGTTCGGTGCTACGGGCCTGGCTCAGATGCTCACGATGATTTCCGCCATCCACGGGGCCACGGGCTACGCGCTCGGTGGTGAGATCAAGGGCAACTCATACAGCGGTGACAACATCCCTGCGATGGTAGATAATTCACAGTTGGTCGGGCTGAATGCTGGGGAAGTTGTGCTGACGAAGGCCATGACCAACAACCTCGCAGCCGGCATCCAGGGCCAGGGTATGGGCGGTTGGAAGTTGACGACGAAACTGGCGGGTACGGACTTGCTGGTGTCGCTCGAGAGGACGTTGCAGAAGCAAGGCTATGGGCGACTCGTTACTTGGCAGTAACGTGCGCTGCGCTAATGAATAGTGAATAGTGAATAGTGAATAAAGGCTTCGCCAAATGATAAACGATAAATGATAATAAGCTATGACTGGAAAGGATATAATTGTAGTACTGAGTCAAAACGGAACGGCGGTTGCAAGTGTGTGCATCAGGACGCAGGACATCCAGACCGAGGGTGAGCAGGAGGAGCGTGCGAGTGCGACGCAACAGACGTGGCGTGAATATCTCGCAGGCCGCTGCGGGTGGTCGCTCACGGTAGGCTATCTTGTGCTGGCCGCCTCGCAGATCGCCGACCTCTTGTTGGTGAATCAGACGTTTGATGTGACGCTGAAGGATAAGGACAACACCTATTCGCTCGTGGGCAAGGCCATCATGCGGAGCGTAAAGCATACGGCGACGGTGGGGAACTTAGCGCAGGGTTCGTTCTCTCTGCTCGGCACGGGACCATTAGCCGTGCCGGTGACACCCTCCGAGACCTGAAGGTAAACCCAAGACGCGATTTCTTGCGATAGATAAAAGGCAAGAAATGGCGAAGAATTACAAGATACAATTCGTGAGTCTGCGGGCTGCTACCACCTATGTGTTGGAGATAGGTGGTGGCGACCCGAATACTGCTGCCGTGCAGTTGAACGGAGCTACTGATACCCTCGTGACCGAGGAAGACAGGAACGAAGATATGTTTCAGCCCATCCGCACGCAAAGCGGCAGCTTTAGGATTCTCGACAACATGTGCGACTATGATGGCAACATCATCGACGCGACGCTCAAATGGGACTGGTGGAAAGACCTTCTGCCCGCGAAGGACAGTGACCGTCCAGTGCGGCTGATCCATACGGAAGGGAATACAACCGTAGTAGACTGGCAGGGCTTCATGCAGTCGCAGACCTTCAGCGGCGCACTCTATGGCGGCGTGCAGGAGCGGGAGTTCCCCGTGACTTGTCCGCTCACCATCCTGGCCGGTGAGGATGTCAACTTCAATCGCGGCTTGGCCAACTTCGCCACAGTTCTGAAGGATGTCTGCGACACGATTGACACCAAGAGCGGCAACATGGTGCATATCGACACCATCATGGTGCAGGGCGGTGCGGATGCCCAGGCGTGGCTGATGACGAAGATCGACTGGCAGAACTTTGCTCAAGAAGATTCTAACGGCATCCTTCGGGCGAAATACTCACTCTATGACGTACTGGAAGACACCTGCCGCTTCTGGGGATGGACGGCCCGCACGGAGGGCACCACGCTCTATCTGACTGCCGCTGACGATGCAGTGGAGCAGGTCTATCTCAGTCTGAACCGCACAGAACTCAACACCCTCGCAGGCGGTACGGCAGTAGGCACGACGGACGTGCCCATCCCGACCGCCACGCTCACCGACACCTCGGACAATCCCGTCTTCGCCTCGACGGATCAGACCGACTACAAAGTACAAGGTCCGCACAAAGCCGTGGTGAAGGCCGATTGTAATGAGCATGACACCATCGTGAAGTTTGCGCCGAAGGACATCTCTGACGCAATGGGCGACACTTATACGTGGGTACAGAAGCAGGGCGAAGATTTGGCGGGTTATTTCACGACCTCACCCGTCAATGCCGTGAGCGGTATCGGTAGCCAGACGATGAAGGTAATTACGCCTGTGAACCCGTCGATACCATCAGGAGCTATCTGTAAACGACAGATATATCAAAGCAAAGACACCGAAAGTCCCGTTGTGGGTGATATGATGCTGATCTATGCCAGTCATTTTGGTTATCAGGATGTCACCCCGTCAATACAGTTACAGACCCTTCGCCCAATGTCATTCAGTGGCGGTAGTATCTCGCTCGGTGGTACGGCCTGGATGGAAACCGAACCATTACAACAGGAAGACAATCTCTATGCACTCAGCTTCCGACTTGGTATCGGTATGACGCGAGAATCGGCGAAATGGTGGTATATGAGCCGCGAAATCTATTCATTCTTACCATCGGTAGAAATTAAGCGTGGGTGGGGAGATTCGCCAAGCGTTTTCAACGTACCCCTTCAGGGCAATACGTTGAAGAGTACAGGTGTGATGCTGGCATTCTTCGCGTCGGGTCTGTCGATGTCGATTTATAACGCTATCCCCGTTGGACAAGATACCTACGGTTATATTTTTATCGACATCATGGGAGCGCACGACTATACCAACGATAACGAGATAAAGGCTTTCGAGATTGCAAACCTCGAAATCAGTTACTCGCGTGACACGATTGATATACCGACAAGTACCAGTGTTGTCCGTCCGCGCGAACTGAAGACCGAGCGTGTGACTACCCAGGAATACTCAGCCGTAAATACCAACGATTCGAAAGAGGAGTGGAATGCCAACTGCATCTTTGCCTCAGACAACAATATGGAATATGGCTACGGCCTGCTGCTCGGCGATAACGGCAACATCATCTCGACGGTGAACTACGGCGGAACACCTGCACACCCCGAGCAACACCTGGCCAACCGCGTGGTGAACTACTGGGCGACGGCGAAGCGCATGCTCGACCTCGATGTGATGAAGAACAATATCGCAGCCATCGCGCCACATACGAAAGTGACGGTAGGCTCGGAGGGCGGCCAGTTTGTGCCTCTCGCCATCGGTCACGACTGGAGAGACGATAAAGTTAAACTCACACTCATTCAATTATAAGAAGCTATGCCACAAATACTCAATCAGGAAAAGATTTGCAGAATGAAAACCGGCGGCTCAGGCGGTTCGGGCGGTGGTGGTTCGTTTGATCCGTCATCAATGGGAGGCGTAGCTTCGCAGGTGTGGGTAGAACAGAACTATTTATCGAAGGCGTTTTTCTCGCAACTGTTCAAGGCTTTCAAGCCAGGCGCAAGCACCAGCGATCCTGACGAGGAAGTATTGCCCAACACCATCGATGAGCACATTACCAACATCAAGGCGATGTTTGGTCTTTGGACTGAGCAATATCTATCAGCCCTCGGCCAGAACTCCGGCGGCGGTGGTGGAGGTGTGACACTCAACGAACCATTGGAAAGCATCAACGGCAGCGGTATGTCCGCCCCAGGCGCAACCGAGGACGGCAAGACCATCGTGTGGGACAACACCCAACAGAAGTGGAAGTACGGTGCCGGTGGTGGCGGTGGTTCGACGGCTTGGATCGACATCACAGGCAAGCCGACCACCATCAGTGGATATGGCATCACTGATGCAAAGATTCAGAACGGCACTATCACGATTGGTTCAAACAGTATCACCCCGCTCGTGGCATCCGACATCACGGATATGGCCACGAAGACATGGGTGACCAATCAGGGCTATGCTGTAGCCTCGAATGTGTACACGAAGACGGAGGCTGATGCTAAATACATGACCATTGCAGCCTTCGAGAATCTGTTCAATGCCCTCAACTCGTCGGGCAACAAGGTAAGCCATCCGTACAGTTCGGGTGTCGACAGCATCAAGGCCCTCGTGGGTTTGTGGACGGAGCAATATCTGTCAGCCCTCGGTCAGAACTCAGGTGGCGGTGGCGGTGGCGTGACACTCAACGAACCACTCGCCTCAATCAACTCGGCAGGCCTCGACACACCGACCGCCACGGGCCAAGTGATCACTTGGGACGGTTCGGCTTGGGTATACGCCATACCCGGAGGTGGCGGTGGTGGCGGTACGGGTACGGTCACGCAGATCAGCACTGGCACAGGACTGACTGGTGGACCTATCACAACCATCGGCACCATCTCGATTAACTCGACCTATCAGCAATATATCTCGCACGGTGAGACCGCCTACGGTTGGGGTAACCATGCCACGGAGGGTTATCTGAAGAGCGTGGCATTCTCCGACCTGACGAGTCATCCGACGACCCTGAGCGGCTACGGTATCACCGACGCTTACATCAGCAGCGGAACTATCCATCTCGGAAACAATAGTATCACGCCGTTGACCTCATTCACCGAGACTGACCCGACCGTGCCAGCCTGGGCAAAGGCATCGACGAAACCGAGTTATAGTTTCAGCGAGATTACAGGCACCATCGCAAGCTCGCAACTGCCAACGTTGTATTGGGCGAATGTGCAGGTGAGCGACCGATCGAACGATGCCTGCGAGCCGAAGTTCAAGAGCTTGCATCTCTATGGTGCATCGACCTATGGCGTTGGCGGTAAGTTGAAGTTCGGCGACGGGGATTACGTCTACCTGACCGAAGCCAGCGACGACAAGCTGACCATCTACGGCAAGAGCGGCATCTATATGATGGGTGGCACCTCATTCAAGGTAGGCATTGGCACTACTTCACCGGCGAAGGTTTTGGACGTAGTGGGTGACATAAACGCCACGCTCGACATCACCACGGCGCAGGCCGTGAACGCACGAAACATCGAACTGTCGTTTACGTCGCCATTCATCGACTTCCATCATGCCAGCTCGTCAGCCGACTACACATCGAGACTTATCACGACCGACTACGGCACGCTAAATCTCCAGTCGAAGACCAGCGGTGGCACAGACAAGCTGAGCGGTTTCGTTGTGGGTGCGAACTACGATGGCAGCTTCATTCAAATAGGTAATATCAAGATAGTGTATGATTCGGCCAATAACGCCCTGAAGATAATCAAATCAGACGGCACAGCTGCCAACCTCTACGCAACGGGTGGAGTGGCTGCGCTCGGAACAACATAATAAACAAATTAAATCCCAGAAAGTATGAAAAAAGTAGATTTTAGCAAGATTGAGCTGGAGATGATTGACGGTAAGATGTGTGAGGTCGACTTCCAGCATGGTGAGAACGGACTGCCTAATCAGGTGTATATGCAGGCCCGTGAGATCAAGTGGAAAGAACTTGGTGTGAAGATGTATCACGCCAAGGGCGAAGTGGAACTGACCGACGAGGAAGCGAAGTATATCCTCGACTTCATTCGCCGGACAGCTTGGAGCATTGTCGCAATCGAGGCAATTGAAAGAGCGATGAATAAAGAATAATAAATAGCGAAAACTATGCCATATATAGTAAATGGAAATCATATTACATCGCCAGTAAGCATTTATGACGTGCAGCGGTGTTTGGGCTCTGGAAGTCCAGATTTAGGCACACTTTGTCTTCTGAACAATATTAATATGTGGTCAGTTAGCAAACCCGTCTATTTTGCCAAGGTCGCACAGCTGACAGATGGAGACTTAAAGACAGGTCGGACGGTCAGTGGATATTCAATCTCATACGGGATCAAGAAGCGCAAGTCATCCACATGGACGGACTTCATCAATACATCCACATACGAAGTAAAGAGCGAAGTATGGCAATATGACAAACCCGTATTGGATGGCGTTAATGTTTTCAGATTGACAGACTTCTATAATTATTGGCACAATGCTCAACGTGCAATAACTATTGCGTTAGATGGAAAGGATAGGGTAGTCGTTCCGTCTGCTCAGGGTGGTACTGGTGATGTTCTTCACTTCACTCTTAACTTCCTTTATATGCTCTATAGCAGTGGTAGCATTTCATCACAGCAGCTTTTTGGTGCGTGTGCGAATTACTATCCTACGGTCATCCTGACATGCTATTACAGCGGTGGATCATATAGATATGCAAAATCATCTAAAAAAGAAGGCACAGAAGATCAATATTGGACTATAGGTGAAATCGGAGCAGGTTCTACTCAGTCAGGTGCTCAGATTAACATCGATATGGCCGAGGTCGCCGATGTGATGGTACGACAGCAAGGAGCGAGATATGGTTATGACTGCCTCCAAAACAATAGAACTTGGACAGCTTGCTTTGTATTGACCAATGTGCCGCTATATGGAACTGTCGGATCATGGGATCCGTCAGGAAAAGATATCATCCGGCTTGAATTTGAAGCAGGAGCAGACCGTAAGACGTTCCAAATTACCAGCGGTAAGTATAGTTATATTAGTGCAATGAGCATTGCCGTAACATTGAAAAAAGACTCGAACAATAATTATTATATTGACAGCATCCAAGTAACGGCAACGAAAATGACCGCTGACCAGATGATTTTCGACATCACAGCGCAACTATCCTGTGTGATAGGTACAGTTGGAATGTCAGGAGTCGCTGCCGATGCCCAGTCTATCAATGTAAGCATGAACTCGACAACTTTTGCAGCACAGTCAGGATCGGTGACTAATACGCTTCAGTTTAATACGGTTACATATAAACCGACAGGCGACGCTGATCCAAGCGGGTCGCGTTTCTGTACGGGAACTCTCACCTTCCATGATCGCGCCAATCGTGGTGACTGGAGTGGAACATTCACAATCGATGTAAAGACGGGTTCGTCGCAATATTACAGAACGGCAACCCTCTCATAATATTAACAATTAAAAAATATACGATTATGGCAGAATCAGAATTCAGTTGGTTGAAGATGGCATCGTTCTTCGGTGTGGCTCTTCTTACATTGGTGTGTTTTATCATGTTGGGCTTCGGTATCAACGCAATATGCAGCGGCGATGCTTTTCATGGAATAATCAGTATTTTTGCGGCTCTCGTTTGTGGCGCTGGTGCGGTGATTGTCTACAAGTATTACCAGAAGAAGAGCATCGAAAGCAGATACGGGAAATAATCATTTAGTTATTAACAATAATATTCGTGATGGTTATGAATGCATCAAGAACTTTAAGATCGGAGAAGGCTGACGAGCCGCGCACATTCCTGATGTCGCGCATCACGTTTGCGATTTGCTTTTTCGTGTCGGTGGGCTTGATTATAGGCGGCTTCTTTGTCCCACCTATGGGGGTCATCGATGGCTCCTGTCTGACAGCCGTCGGCGAGTTGATATTATTCCCAACGCTACTCTACGGATTCCGGGCTGTTGAACTCGGCCTGCGTGTGAAGTTTCAGAAAGGTGAAACCTCAATCGAAATCTCGAAGCAGCAGGGGCAGCATCACGAGCATCATAACATTGAACCATTTAATGAAGATTAATATGAGTACACCAGTAACCATGCACTTTACAATGGAAGAGCTGTGCGCGAGTGAGACAGCCAAAAAGAAAGGAATCAATAACAAGCCGAATGCGCAGCAGATGATCAATCTGGTGTATCTAACGGCCTACGTCCTGGAGCCGCTTCGGGTGGCGATGAACGAACCTATCAAGATCGGAAGCGGCTTCCGCTGTGAGGCTTTGAACAAGGCCGTGGGCGGTGTCAGGAACTCGCAACACATGAAGGGGCAGGCCGTAGACCTCTGTATCGATGGCGACATGAAAAAGGGCAAGAAGTGGTTTGAATATATCAAGAATCATTTGCCCTTCGACCAGCTCATCTGGGAGCACAATGCGAAGGGCAGCTATTGGGTGCATGTCTCCTACGTCTATCCTGACTTCGGACGGAACCGCCGACAAGTGATAAATAATCTGTTGAAGAAATAGTAGGGGCTCAACGGAGCCCCTTTTTTGTGTAGTAATCCCAAAGCGTGATTTTGTCAGCATAGCAAAGGACAAAAACGAAATACGATATGAACGAACAAAAAGACACGGGTTTGCGGTGGCTGACGGTAGAGGCCATCCACACGCACTGCCGCATCGACTTCGACTGTGAGGACGCGGAACTGGAGCAATTCGGTATTGCAGCCGAGCAAGCTATCCTCGACCTGACGCGCCGGACGTATGAGAACTTCATCGACACGTATGGCAGAATCCCAGACCCGATTTTCAACGCCACGCTGTTGCTGGTGCAAAGTCTCTATAAGAACCGCGACGCGGAGGAGCAGCGCGACAGCAAGGAGATTGCCTTCGGCTTCTCATTCATGGTCAAAAACTATATGTACTTGGCCGGAGGGTCGCCCTTGGAGGTGGAGCGCGATGGGTTACTGGATAAGTTGACCGTGGTGCAGACGGAGTTTGACTTTGATTTCGGCGAAATTGAGAATCCGAGCGAGGCGCTGGTGGAAGCCTACGACACCCAGCGCAGAAACATGGCGGCACTCTATAACCGCTACGCCTACATCGAGAATCCAACGTCCTATATCTGTGAGAAGTTCCGTGAGGCTATCGCCAAGGCGAAAGAGAACTGCGACGAAATCATTAACCAGGTAACGAACTAAAAACTATGGCAGAACAGAATATCAATTTAGGCAATGCCGTACAGACAGGCACCCCGCTTTCAAACGTTATTGTAGCTGGTACGGAAGCAAAATATTTCATCGACATTCAGCAGGATGGTTTCTTGATGGAAGAGGACGACTTCACCGTAGAACTGCGGTGGGGTACTCGGCCTAAGAGTATGATGATTACCAAACAGGAGATGGCCGCAGACACAAGTGGCAAGTATTTCTTTAAGTTCGACACAAAGAAGATGCTCGGCAAAGTGACGGCTATCTGTCGCTATTATGTGCCAGATATGGACGATCCTGACGGTGTGCGCGAGGAGGTGGACGAACAGCGGATTTGTTTTGTGGCAGCGGCACCATGCCCGCAGTTGTTGTCGTGTCCGAAATGTGGTGCCACAGGCCATAACGTGACCTATGAGCGCACAGACCAGAATGACATTGCCTCGATGTATCAGCGGTTGTGCGACTGCGACGGTCACCCGTTGGCATCCGCTGACGATCTGTACTTCTATGTGCTGACATCGGAGATTGAAAGTTCAAGTGAAATTTAGAAACGAATAAAACAATAAAGAATTATGGCAGATTTTCGATTGACTCAGACTGGCCAGCAAGTTCAGGACGACCTGAACAATGCTGAGCAGGACAACGTGACGCTGGGGCAGCACGTTGCGAATGGCAATATCCATGTGACCCCAGAAAACAAGGACGCGTGGAATAGCAAGTACAACAAACCATCGGGTGGCATCCCCAAGAGCGACCTCGCTGAAGCTGTGCAGGCTGCTGTGAATGCGGCTTTGACCGCTTATCAGAAGCCCGGTACAGGCATCCCAAAGAGCGACCTCGCTTCAGCCGTGCAGACGGCCATTGGTGCCGCTCTGACGGCTTATCAGAAGCCAGGCACTGGTATTCCAAAGACCGACCTCGCAGCAGCCGTACAGTCGGCTCTGGATGCAGCACTGACCGCATACCAGAAACCAAACACGGGCATTCCGCAGAGCGACATGAGTGCGGATGTACAGTCGAAGTTGAATGCGGCTGGTAGTGCTGACGCGGCCATTGCTGCCGAGCGTTTGGCCCGTGAAACCGCCGACCTCGCCATCAATGATGCATTAGGTACAAAGGTAAACGCTACACAGGTGTCTAACGCTATTGCAGCGGCTCTCGCAGATTATGACACGTCGGCAGAGGTGGCCAGTGCCATTTCTGCCGCTATCAGCACGGCACTCGCCAACTACTACACCAAGGCGCAGACTTATTCGCAGAGCGAGGTGGATGCGCTGATAGCCAACTTCATCACTGCCAGCGTGAATAACCTCGTCAACTACTATCTGAAGAGTGATACCTACACCAAGGCAGAGGTGCAGGCACTTATCGACGCAGTGAAGCAGTTTACCTATGTGAGTGTGGCTGAGCTGCCGACGGCTTCTGCTGACACGATGAACAAAATCTATCTCGTTCCTTCGACCAATCCGAAGACCAAGAACGCGAAGGATGAGTTTATCACCATCGCCGTGACGGACCAAGGAACGACTACTTACAGCTGGGAGCAAATCGGTAGCACTACTATCGACCTTTCGAACTATTACACCATCGCCCAGACCGACGCTGCCATCACAGCAGCTCTCAATACGGCGTTGGCCAACTATTACACCAAGACTAACATTGATACTCTGTTGGCTACCAAAATGACGCAGGCTCAGGTGGAATCTATCGTTGCTTCTGCTTTGGCATCATACTCTACTACCAGCGAGGTATCTGCGGCTATCGCTTCGGCCTTAACGGATTACTACACCAAGACGGCGATTGATGCAGCGTTAGCCGGTAAACAGGCGACGCTACAATTTGACCAAACTCCGACGTTGAACAGTTCGAACCCTGTGACATCAGAAGGTATTCGTGCAGCCATTGCATCCGCTGTGAATGGTCTCGTCAATAGCACCTATGTGCAGAATGCTATCACGACAGCTCTTGCCGATTACTCAACCACTTCGCAGGTTAGCACGATGATTTCCACAGCAATAACCACCACTTTGGCCAATTACTACACAAAAGACCAAGTAGACGGATTGGTTGGCGGCAAATACACAAAGCCTGGCACAGGTATTCCCGAGAGCGATCTTGCGGCTGCGTTGGCTGAGAAGATCAACGGTGCGGCGACACAGGCCAACCTTAATAACACCAACGATCGCGTGTTGTTTATTGAGCGTGGTTTGGGTAAATACGATGCTACTCGCAGTATCACCCTTCAGCAGGCTACGGCGGGTAAGTATGTCAATGTGAATGGACAAGAGGTGAGTGCAAGCGGTTACGGTATATCTTCAGAGGTACAACTGAATGCCGGCGACATCATGTTGGTGCCGAGTGCCAGTGCAGTACCTGCCGACGTAAGTCTGTTTGCGCGTATCGTCACACGTACCTATGACAAGGTAATAAACTATACCTACACCTATCGTCAGGACTACCCAGAACTACCGGCAACAGCAACGGCAGACTATAATCCTGCACTGATATACACCGCTCAGTACAACGAGAGTGGCGATACACCCGTGCTGACGGGTTGGGTGATGGGTGGTCAGACCTACGCTACGCTGCCAGCTACTCGTGAGGTGACGGAGAGCTACTACGAGCCGCTGATGAAGCAGGCGGTGGCTGCTATGCCATCGACTGGCTATTACGTCTATCTCTGCCCGACAAGCATGACCGTCGTGGTCAGCGGTTATACCGCCACCGTCAACGGAGGCGTGGCACTGGTGGTCGGTCTGGGTATCTTCAAGAATATCGCTACCAACTTCATCGGTGCTCCAGGCCAGGCTGTTATCGCTCAGGCATTCGCTCAGCTGTTGGGCGAAATCGAGGGACTGAAAGCCCAGCTCGACAACCTCGGAGAGACACGCGCTGTCTGCATCAACTCGGAAGACGTGCCCAAGGTACAGAACTATCCGATGATTATCTACGGAAGTGGTGCGCCCGCCGCTCCCAATGTGCCGGCATTCATCGGTCAGAAGTATCTCGACACCACCAATAAGAAGGAGTACACCGCCTTCGGCGTAACGAACTCCGTGAGCGACTGGGTTTTGATAAACTAATAATAAAGAAAGGATAAAGTTATGGCTATCAAAAGTTATGCAAACAAAGCTGCCTATGATGCAGCCGTGAAGCCTACCATCGAGAGTCAGGTTTCACTGATAGAGACGACCCGCGAAATCATCGTGGACGGTGTGAACGTGATTACAACCAGTCCAGCCGTCGGAGATTTGGTATTCTTGAACGAATCGAATGAGATTATCTTCGTAAAGGGTGGCTCATGGATTCAAAAAGCATTGATCCCGAGCGCATGGGTACATGTCGGTTATGTTTATCTGGTAAAAGGTCGCAAGATCGGTGTGATTGATAAGAACGCGGCCGATTTGAAGTATCTGGATGTGTGTCAGTACGCCATCACTGCCATCAGCAGCACCACATTGTCTATCAATTTGCGCATGAGTCCCGACTATGCCGTTAACACCACCGTGGACGTAACACTGTCGTCAACCGCTATCGACGCGACGAGTGCTGCCGAGATTTCCGCTGCTGTGGCTGCGAAGGCTGCTGTTGTGGGTGACACGAAGGCATGGTGGGCGTACCTGGCTGATGCTGAAGGCAACAAGGTGGAGAGCGACGGAACGCAGATCATTATCCAGTGCGACACATGCGTAGACTATCGTTTCTACATCGTCAGTGCATCAGGTTGTACTATCGCACATGTGACATGGGGCGATATGCCAGAAAACTCTGTTTATTGGCGAGGAGAACGCTGGTTTTATACCAATTACTGGGGCGTGCAGAACATCGCTCGTACCAAAGCGTTGGCAACAAGTAGAGGTCGTGTACCAGCAGCCGATGAACCCATCGGACCGCGTGCCGGTAATGATGCGCCTATAAAGCCTTCGGAGTTCGAGAGTTCGCAGTATTGCGCCGACCTGCGTGCCGCTTACAAGACCTACGAGGAATACCTGGAGAAGTGCTACATGGTTGTTTGTCCGCAGCAATACGGTTGTTTTGCGCTGCCTGATGGGGCAGAGATGGGGAGACTTTATGCCAACAAGATGGCCCCGACGAAGGACGGTGGCACGAAAGCAAAATTCCCTGCTTTGTATTATTGTTACAATCGATCCTATGGTGTTGATGGTCTGAAAACGGGCGACCTTCATCTTCCAGGCGTACTCGAAGGTACGGAACTAATGAAGGATGACTGCCTCGCAGCGTTGGCACCGTCCGTCACGAAGATGGGTACGACCGCCATCAATAATAGCACGACCCGATGGTTTGCCCAGAGGTGCAACGTCTATACCGCTTGGTTCTTCGACGGCAGCTACGGCCTTCTCGGCTACGGCAACGTCTACAACACGTATCGTTGCCAGGCGGTCGCGCTTTTAGAAATTGATTAGAAACTAAATGCTCTCACGCCATCGCGACAGCGTGGCGTGAGGCTTACTCTCATGGCGAAAATATATTCCGATTACGGTGAATACTTGCAAGACGCTTACGAACAGCAAGCAGACAAATATCGACAACAGTATGAACGAACACAAGAAACCTCGCGGTCACAAGGCGCATAATGATAAAGATTCGATTCTGGCAGATGCTAAGAATCTTCTTTATATTTTATATCCCGCCATTCAGCGCATGCCTAAGATAGAACGTATCGAAGGTGCACCGGTAGAGATGAAGCGGGCGACGCAAAATATCATCTGCCATTTCTCCATCGCAAAAGAATGCCAGGAGGTCCGCCAAGAACGCATCCGCGAGATGTTGGGCGAGTTCGGTATATTATTGGCAAATTTCGAGCTGTGTATTGCACAAGGATTGCTGACAGATAAAGATAAATTGCGCATCGCCGTACAGTTGGAACGTATAGAGGAAGGTGTCAGGAAATGGAGGAATGCGGCGCGGTCGCTTAAACGTCAGGAGCAGCAGGAGGTCGGCACAAAATAGTGCAAGAATCTGCTGTCAGACATGAATAAGGTAAAAGGGAGTTCGGCTATCATTTATAGCAGTGTCACGATGTGACTCTGACCCGCACGAACCGATGGTTTGCCCAGAGGTACAACGTCAATAACGCTTGGATCTTCAACGGCAACAACGGCAATCTCAACAACAACAACGTCAACAACACGAATCGTTGCCAGGCGGTCGCGATTTTACCGATATTTAGCTTTTACTTTAATGACTGAAGTTTTGTTCTTCGCACTGTTGCTCAGCGTGATGTTTTCCACGCGGAAAAACAAGCGTTACGGGCGTGATTCGATGGTCTTCGAAATGAACTGGCCACCGCTGCTTGTTCGCTTGATGCGCGAGCTCAATGCAAGGACATTTCGCATCCTCTATAACTACACCTTCCTTGTTTCCATCCCCAAGTGGCGTGAAATATTCGCCACCGAGTTCGCCGGTCGTATCATTGACCATATCCTTTGCGACATACTGAAACCTTGGATTGAGCGCATACTACACCCGCGAACTTTCAATAACCGCGAGGGCATGGGTTCGCAAGCAGCCATTAATCAGGTTATCGAAGACATCTGCGAGGTATCAAATGGTTATACTGAAACGACTTGGATCATCAAGTGGGACTTAGCGGGCTTCTTCCCGAACGCCGTATGCGACTATATAGAGTCATGTTTCGTTCACATCATCGATACCTTTCAAGATGAAATCGCAGAGAAATACGGTGCGTGGATGCCATCGTTTCTCAGATGGCTTGCGATGATTACAATCCATTGTTGTCCGGCGAAACACTACGAGCGGCGCACGCCAAAATATCTTTGGGATAAACATATCAAACCCGAGAAATCAATCCTAAACAAGCCAGACGGAATAGGCGTACCGATAGGTCGCATGTCATCACAAACGGGTATGGGACTTTATATCAATGACGAGGTACGCTGGTTGAATGATGAGTGCGGCATCCACACCACGGTATTCATGGATGATGGTGTCATGGTAGTGCCAGATAGACTGAAACCTTATGCATTATCGCTACTCCCAGAACTACGTCGCAGATTTGCGGCCAAAGGCGTAAAGATGAACGATCACAAATTCTATTGCCAGCAACACTGGAAAGGACTTGAATTTCTCGGTTCACACATCCATCCGTGGAGCGTAATACTGAACGATGCAACGTGGGCGCGATGTTTGTCGCGAGTGCATGAATATAATCAATTAACAACGGTCGAGAAATACAGAGAACTCGACCGTTTTATTTCGACCGTCAATTCATACACAGGGCTATTGAAGAACCGCACATCGTACAAGCGTATCATGCAAATAAAAGACACCATCGCGGGAGATTGGTGGACGTGGTTAGATTGGGACCAACGAAGGCTTTGTTTGGTCAGTAAACCTCAATATAGTTTTCGCGCAAGATTAAACAAGAAGTATCATTTAAAATTAAAACGAATATGAAAAAGTACGAGATTGACGCACTCATCAACGAGCAGCAGACCATCATCCTCGACCGTGAAGGAAAATTGTCGAGCACCGACTACATTGCCGCCAAGATTGCAGAGGGCAAGGCCACTAAGAGCGAGTATGCCGATAAGATAGCTGAGCGTCAGCAGTGGCGTGACGACATCAACGCGGCCAAAGACGAGATTGAACGTCTGGAGGCTATCGAGCCCGATCCCGAGGAAAAACCAGAGGATTAATTCTAAAGAATCTTAATATCGGCTGAGTGTTATTGAAAAGTTATAACATTCAGCCGATATTTCTTGCAAATTTTGTAATTTGGGGGACGAAAGGGGTGCAAGTTTATTTTGCATACCATTAGTAAGGATAAGGATTGAAAAATGGGGCTCCGCCGAGCCCCGCGTTACAATTAAATCTAACAATACTATGGAACGCCATAATGAAAAACAACAAATATCCAGTTTTAATCTACCAAGTTCCTGTGTGGGTATCTTCCCAATCTGTCGTAAGGTCGACGGTGGCCTGTCCGTTCGAGGAGAACAACGGCCCAGTATATTCGGTGATGCGGTTGCGCTTCAGAGGTACATTGGCGAGGACGGCTGATCCAAGAATCGTGCCGTCGGCTTTCTTGCAGTTGAGTGTGACATTTGTAGTCCATTCGTCTTCACTCGAGAAACCGAAGATACTTAGATGCTCATTTGTGAAACCTATCTCCGATGAAGGGATATTGATCGTAATGGTCCGCGATGCTGTGGTAGAAATCGGCAGTCCTGTCGTATAATCTATGCCATAATGCCACGCTTCTGGCGTGAGGTTGAACGTCGCAGCATCTTCAGGGATAGCATCTGTGATGACGGTGGTAAGCTTGGTCACGATGCGGTCGAGAGTGACAGAACGAGAGCCGTTGGATGTCGCCGTGACATCGATGGTGTAGTCTTTATAGAATGTATCGAGTACCCTGGTGAATGTGATGGTGTGGTTCTCAGTCGAGAGCGTTGCACCAGTTCCGCGCGAGGCGATAAAATAGATGTGATGACTGCCCACTGAAAGATTCAGCGTTGGCGTACCGAAATCCTCGTCTGTCGATACTTGGTGAATCTGTTGGGCGAGGGTGGTGTCGATGTAATCCAGAACCCAGAGGTCTGTGAGAGCTTTGCCGTCGGCTTCGAGGCTACGGGTGAAGGGCTGCAACTCAAAGCCGAGACAGGAGAATGTCACGGTGGCATGAGTTTGGATCGTGTCGGCATCGACGTGGACGGAGAGATGGGGCTGTGGTGCCGGTTCAGGTTCATCATCACTCTTGGTACACGAAGCGAGCACCACGGCGATGGTGAAGATAAACACACATACTAAGATTCGGATGACCATTTTGTCGGCCTTGGTCACGGCCAAAGAAAACTTTTTCATAATTATATCGTTTAATGGGTTAATATTTGGATTAGTCGGACTCTTTAGTGAGCCAACACCTCGCCAAGCCATTCGGCATGGGGCTGATCATAAATAGCTAATGCTTCCATGTTCCATAGTTTTATTTTTAATTTAACAAATCGCTGGCAAAGATAAGGAGTTTTGTTGAAAGTTGCAAGTAAACCTGTAATCTTTTATAAATCATTAAGTTTGGGGCTCCAAATGGAAAACACTGGACCATCTTGTTGACGCCAGCAAAATGGTAGTAAACCTAAGACACTATTTCTGCCGATTTGTAAAAGCGAATAATTATGGGATATTCAGCAGGATTCTTACATGACATCATCATTCCATTGAACCGAAAAGAAGCAAAAGTGGGGAAATATGGTATCGACTCGGCAGGTGTCGAGTGGGAGGAGGTAGGCTGTCTTCATGCGAATGTGGACTATCAGCGTGGTAAGTCGGCCATGAATGCTGGTGCGCTCGATGTGTACGCGGTGAAGATCGTGCGCATGAGATACACGACGTGCTTCAATGAGCGAAGCCGAATCAAGTACCATGACAAAGTGTATCAAATCATCCCTGAGACTTTCAATGCGAATCACTACGAGAATACGCTGCAATTCCTGATGCAGCTGGTGGTAAATGACAAATAGTAACTAAACCCAGAAGATATGAGACAAGACAGGCAAGTAGCAATCGTGCACTACAACACGCCGGAACTGACGGAGGCAGCAATCCTCTCGCTCAGGAAGCATGGAGGCGAGGATTACAACGTGACGGTGTTTGATAACTCAGACCGCCGACCATTCACCAAGGCAATGGACGGTGTGCAGGTAATCGACAACACCAGCGGACAGGTTATTGACTTCGACGCGGAGTTGGCGAAATACCCTGAGCGCGAGCCGCGATTTGCCATGCAGAGCAACTACGGCAGCTTTAAGCACATCATCACCATCCAGAAGCTGTTCGACCTATTGCCCGACGGATTCCTGCTGATGGAGAGCGACATCATCATCAAACAGTCGGTCGACCACATGTTCGACTACACCCACGGCACGGTGGGCCACATACAGATGGGCGCAATAGCTCGCAACCCTCACAACATCGACCGCCTGGTGCCATTCCTCTGTTTTATCAACGTACCCATGTGCCGCAAGTGCGGCGTCAACTACTTCGACCCCATGCGCTGCTGGGCATTGCAGAAGGGCGAGCATACCCGCGGCAACTGGTACGACACCGGCGCATCGTTCCTCGAAGACATCAAGAGCCACAAGAACGGCATCAACGGACTGCGCATAGACATCCGGCCACTGATGGACCACTACCACGGCGGTTCGTGGAAAATCGACAATCTTAAGCAGCAGATGGAGTGGATAAACCAGCGCCGCAAGTATTGGGCCACCAACGAGCACGACCGCATCGAGGTGCAGCCCGACAACGCACAGGTGGCATCGAAAGATGTGGCCATGTGTATCATCGTGCGCTGCGAGAACCGCTACCTGCGCGAGTGGTGCGACCACTACATCGGGCTGGGAGTCAAGAAGATTTTCCTCTACGACAACAGCCGCGAGGGTGACGAGCGACCCGCCGAGGTGCTGGCCGACTATGGCGACGCGGTGGAGATAATAGACTACACAGCCGTGGGACTTGGTGCACAGGTGAAGGCTTACACCGACTGCTATATGCGCCACTGGCGCGAGTTCGGTTGGATAGGATTCCTGGATGCCGACGAGCTGGTGCGTATCGAGGACGGCCGCACGCTGCCCGAATATCTGGGCGAGATGCAGGGTGACGTGGTGCTGCTGTCGTGGCGCGTGATGACCGACTCGGGACTGACACACTACGACCCGCGCCCCATGGCCGAACGATTCACCGCGGCCAAGACTGAGCCAAGTTGCGAGAACGGCTGCGAGTTTGTTAAGTCGTTCGTGCGTGGCGGATTGTTCGGGCTCGACTTCCATGTGCAGCCACACGTGCCCCATCGCATGGGTCCGCTGAAGGTGGTGAACGCCATCGGCGAAGAGGTGCGCCTGTACCCAGCCATCGAGCCCGTGCACAAGGTGGCGTGGATTGATCACTACCTGACCAAGACCGCCGAGGAGTACGTGGGCAAGATAGGTCGCGGATTCATCAACGTGAGCCAGGAGCACAACGACAAGCGCAAGGCCACGATGGTGGAGGACTTTTTCGCCATCAACGAGCGCACCCCCGAAAAGGAGGCCATACTGCGCGGTGAGAAATGGGAACCTGAACCCGAGCCACAGCCCGAACCCGTGGCCGAACCTGAGCCCGAACCCGCAAAGGTTAGTAAACCCAAGACGCAAAAACGCAAGGTAAGTAAAAAGCAGAAATAGATATGAATTGGTTTAGTAATCTATTCAGACAGGCTGTGCCGACGGAGGCGTTGAACTTCCGCGAGGCCCCGATAGGTCAGGGAACCGTCGGGGTGCCGGCATCGACGACGGACACGACGGACTATGCCAAGAAGCAGATAGAGGGCGGGTCGTTCGAGGAGAACATCGTGCCGGTGCATAGTCCGCGCACGGCTCTGGCTATCTCGGCGGTGTACCGTGCCATCGAGCTGAGAGCGAAGACTATCGGGCAGATGCAGCTACAGTACCAGCGGCTCGACCGAGAGGGCGGCAACTTCGTGATGGACGTGTCAACCTCTGACCGCTATCAGAGCGCGGGGACGAAAATCAACTACCTGCTGCAAGTGGAGCCTAACCCGATTACGACGGCGGCGACGCTGTGGGAGCAGGTGACGATTGACCGCCTACAGCGCGGCAATGGTTTTGTGTATATCGAGCGCGACACGGACACCGACGAGCCTATTGCACTGTGGCGTGCCACGTGTGGCGGCTACAACATAGGGCTGGGGACGTACAACCTGACGTGGTTCTCTGACCGTGGTGAGCGTAGCCGTGCCAACATTCCTGCCCGCGATGTTCTCCACTTCCCGAACACCTTCAAGGAGGAGAACGGCTTCTGGGGCATACCCACGTTGCGCTATGCCTTCGACACGCTGACGCTCATCAAGACGCAGAAGGCGCAGGCCTTGGAGAATGCAGCCAAGGGCGGTCGCGTGAAGTTGCTCATCTCGGAGGGTGCCGACTCGACCGTTGCGCCCATCTCGGCAGGCCGTTTCGACCCGAAGGAGGCTCAGGCGTATGCCAAGCAGATCAACCGCGAGATTTACCAGCAGGACGTGGTGGCACTTCAGAACCTCTCGCACATCCAGAACATTTCGATGAATGCGCAGGACATGCAGCTCATGGAGCAGTTGAACATGGGACTGGACGACGTGGCCCGTTTCTACGCCACTCCGCGCCCGCTGCTGATGCTCGACACCAACTCGCACTACAACGACTACACGAACGCCACGATGGAGTACCTACAGCGCACCATCGCGCCGGACGCTGTGGAGATAGAGAACGAGTGCAACCGCAAGCTGCTGTCGGTGTACGACTTCGGACGGCGACGTTTCCACCTGTGCGAACAACCCCTGTTGCGCATGGATAAGAAGGCACAGGCCGAGGTGGACGAGAAGCGACTGCGCACGGGTACGGCGACGGTGAACGAGCTGCGCAAGCAGTACGACATGCCAGCCGTGAAGGACGGCGACATCGTGTACGTCATCACCAACCTGGCTGAGCTGGGCAGTCCGAAACTGCGCGACGTGGCAGGTGGCGGCAGACCGACCACTCAGGAACCGCAACAGCCGAAACCGCCAAAGGAGGGCGAAGAAGGCAAGTAAAAATAAAATCATTAGCAAACAACTTCGGAATTGTTTGGTAACAGTTTGCAAACTGTTTGGTAACAACCGGAAAACTGTCAAAAGACAATTTTAGAATTGTCAAAAGAGAATGAGGAAACTGTCAAAAGACAATAAAAACAGCAGCGTATGACACCCAACCCGACAAAAGCAGAAATCGACGCTCTGGAGCGCGAGATTCAGCAACAGCATAAGAAACGCGAGAAGCATCTGCATCGCGCAGTAAACCCAGGACGCTAAAACGCCCGATAAGTAGATAACATTTTCAAATGTAAAACGAGAATATGAAACAGACACGATTTATCCCCATCGAGAACTGCGGCTTGCAACTGCGCGAGTCAGCAGACGGGCAGCCCAGCCGCACCGTGGTAGGTCGCCCCATTATGTTCGGTGTTCGGTCGGTGAATCTGACTCCGTGGAGCGACACCCGCGTGGTGTACGAAATCTTGGAGCCTGGCTGCATCACTCAGGAGCTCATCAACCGTTCCGACGTGGTGTACAACAACAATCACTCGAACGACATCGCCAACATGATCGGTCGTTGTCGCAACGGCAAGGGAACGCTGACACTCGCCCTGCGTGAGCAGTACGTGGAGAGTGAGTGCGACTACCCCAACACCACCGTGGCCAACGATACTCTG
>Ga0310694_10001337_pt1 | contig 28314 bp, 36 predicted proteins | sample 174DNAGHGhighgp2_FD_203884 | JGI IMG/M metagenome (GOLD analysis project Ga0310694, IMG submission 203884) | Sheep rumen microbial communities from Palmerston North, Manawatu-Wanganui, New Zealand - 1742 DNA GHGhigh gp2 (v2) (version 2) | ecosystem: Host-associated > Mammals > Digestive system...
TTTTTTTCTTTATTTCGTTTTAATTAGCAGCATCTACAGAATTCGTTTCTCAGTTGGTTGTTTAGTTCTTGATTTCTGATTTGTTTTCGTTTTGTATCTCCAGACAAATCTTCTACAATCTGATGCCATTTTCTTGCTTCTGCTTGTGCTTGATAATATAGTTGTTCGTACTTCTTATACATCTTATAGTCTTCTCCTGATGCGATTATCTCTTCAAGTCGTTTCACTTCGGTATCTAGTTTGGTGATTTCGATAAGTGATTTCTCATATTTGTTTGTAGTTTGTTGGAGTTCTTTTGTAAGTCCTTTGTTTTCTTGTTCTGCTCTAACTAATTTATCATTTAGCACAGACACTTCTCCTGCTAGTTTGATATTTCTAGCACTTACTTTGTTAAAATCTTGCTCCAACTTTTCATAATCACTAATCAGTTTGTCTACATAAGAACCACCTGTAGTAGAAATCACATTACCTTTAATGACAATACCTTCTCCAGCGACCAGTTTAGACTCTTCGATTTTTTGGTTTAGTAATTCAATAAGCAATAGCAGTTCTCTTTTGACTCTTTCGATTTCTTCACTGCTACCTCCTTCACCGATTTTATTGTATATATCTACGAGTACATCTTTGATACTGAGAAGAGAATTGTTTCCGTCTCCTAAGTGATGAGAAATCATTCCTAGTATTCGGTTTCTTTGTTCTTCTACATCGCCACCAGGAAGACCATCAATGAGGTTCTTCAAAATCTCTAGTTCTATATTGGTTTGGTCGTTCTCTAAAGTGTCAATTCTTCTATCATTCAAAAACACTTCTATTTGACCTGTTCGTTCATTATATTTTTCTTCAATCTTGGACATATTATCAGTGTATTTATTTACAAAATATAAGTTAAACAATTTTCTTATTAAGGTCTAATCGGTATTCCTCCACCGCCTATTGGATTTGGAAAATCAGGGTTATGTGGATTTATAGGTTTGTCAGGAAAATCAGGGAAATCAGGTATGATAGGGTTAGGTTCTGGTTCTGGTTCATATCCTTCTAAGATTTCGCCTGTTACCTTATAATATACTTCTTTCAATAACAAAGCAAGTTCTGCGTTCTCTTGTTCGTATTTAGCAATCAATTCTTTCAATCGTGCAACTAATGACTCATCTTCGGTAATAATGTCATTGATTTCACAACCGCCAAGTTCGTCTTCTGCGTTAACAATCACTTCGACAAAACCACCTGCTAAATCATCCGAGAACTTTTGCTCGAATAGACGAATAGTATAGTTGTCGTCTATCTCCACTTCGTCTAATGAGTTGAGTTTATTGATAACCGATTGTAATGTATTCAAAGCATCATCCCAGATAGAATTCTTGTTCTTTCCGTTTTGGGTAAGTCTGTCACCATAATAGAGAACCATATTGTATACTCTTATATTGTCTTGTTTGCCCGCTGATGTGATAGCAGCAACAAAAGAAGCATATTTGACTTCGTTGGTATTCCATATCGTGTATACATCACCATCGTAAGCAGAACGAACTGTCTTTACATTCAATGCAATATCTTTGATTACTCGAAATAGTTTATTTACATTCATCTTGTTGTCTCCTTTCTGATCGTTAAAGAACTATATTTGTTTTGTATGACATTTTGTTTGCCATCAAGTCATCACAAGAGTCTTTCTTTCTGAAGTCAGGGAACAACTTACAATTTACACAAAGATAGTCATACAATCTGTCTCCATAGAATTTTGCTTTATTGTCGTAGTACTCAATCAGATATTGTGTATCTCTGAGTGATGGAGTAGATGTTCGTTCATCAGTTGTTTGGTTCATTCCTAAATTACGGAATTTATAGGACAATGGGATTTGGATATCGGACATTACCTTATACTCCAAATAAGGAATGATGTAATTGTCTAAAAGCAACTTATAATCAGCAGTCAATGTATCGTGTTCTACGCCATCGCAAATTCTACGATACAATTTCGTACCAATCAGTTGTTGTAATGCTTGCTCTTGTGCTACTTGAATAGCAGGTATAATATACATAGAGTCTACATTATCATTGATAAGACTGTCTTCTTTCAAAGTCTTTTCGCTAAGTAATAGTACATTCATTATTCTACAGGGTTATTTTCACTTGGTTGTTCTTCTGTATCTTCCAATTCGAAAGGTACAAAAGTAATTACGTCTTCTTTACTATCATATATCTTGTTCAAACAACGTACTACATCGTCTTGAATAGGAACCACTACTGTTTTATAGTACAAGTCATATGCTTGTTTGTATTCTTCTTTGTTGAATAGTGAACCCTCGATAACGAAACCGAATAATTGAGGTTGACAACGGAAAGCAATGAAGATTTCTTTGTATGTGTCTTTTCTCAATTGTTCATACTTCTTGTCGGTATTGTCATCTTGCAATCTTTCAACTGTTACACCATTGTCTTTGCTGTCGTTGAATGATACTAAGAATTTGCCACCGTTTTCAGCACCTGAGAATTTGTTCTTGATTTTTCTTTCGATGTCTTTCTTTACATCATCTGTCGGTTCTCCATTATTGAAGTTGATGATAAGGTTTCCATTGAAGTTGTTATGGATAGCACTCAAATGGTATCTAGCAATCTCAGTAGATGTCTCTAATGCGTTCAAAGCACCTGAGTATCTAGGAATAGGATATACACCTCTTGTCTTATGTCCTTTGAAGTAGAACACACAAGAACCTGATTTCTGTGTACCATCAAAACGAGAATAAGAGATATATTTAGGATTTGCCTTGCAGTCCCATTCTTTGGAGTAGTAGATAGTGGTCTCTTCTTCATCGGTTCTACAGTTACGGAAGTCTAACCAATACAACTGACCGACTTGCCCGATTTTGTTATAAATCACTTGAATTGCGAAACCATCGAAAATAAGATAATCATTGACACATTTCTTGATGACATCTTCAAGTGTTTCTCCTTTTGCATTGACTTCTGCTTTATGGTCTATTTGTTCGGATTGAATACCGTTTCCAATCACATAGTCTGTGGTTCCGTTGATGATGGATTGTAAAAGTGCTGAACGAAGGTACAAATCCCACAAGTACATAGGGAATTTATTGTCCTTTCCATAACTAATCCAATCTTTGCTACTTTTTACTTCCATTATTTCAGGGATTTCAGGAATTGAGTCTGCCCCACAAACCGCAAATTGAAGTTCTTTCTTGCTTGTTTTAGCATTTTTAGTTTCTTTCATAAACTTTACGTGTGTTATTTTGTTTTTGATAAGATGTTCTGGTCTTCTTATAGTCACCACAAACACCTAATAATTCTTCGATTACATTGTCTTCTTCATTCAATAGAACAATTGCATACTCACCATCTAACAATTCAGACAAATCCAAATTATCAAATACATAAAAATATTCGCTATCGGAAGTGTCTTGTAGGTCATCGAGTTCAAGGATGTCGTTGGTGAACTTATTGATGATTTGTATTTTTGTGCAATTTTCAGAAAAATGACGATTTATCGTGAGTTTTTCACTGTTTTTGTCTAAAAAAACCATATTTTTGGATGTTTATTTACAAAATATAAATTTTAGGATATCTGTTAACTATATAATAAACCAATCAGGAGCAAATCTTAAATTTACTATTTTTGCACTTTTAAGGAGCAGCAAATATCCTACTATCTATATAGAAAGAATATCTATCGCCTATCCTTAAAAGTGCAAATTTCTAGGTATTTGCTAGTTTTTGCTCGTATTTAGCAAACTACTAGAACGAGTACATACAAATCGTTTGCGTATGGGATGAATACTTTGCGTCTAATGCGGTCAAACCATAAACTAATATAAATCATTAGGTGACTCCAAAATACCGCTTTATACGCAATTTCGCTGACCGCTACACTGATGGAATATACATCAAAAAAAGAGACTGCCATTCCGACAATCTCTTTAATTGGGTTTCTATGAACTACTCGATTAAGCAACTTCGATTGCCTCTAAAGCAGCGATTGTTGCTGAGTCTGTAATTTCGTATGGAAGTTCAATAGAGTTATCTGTGATTGTGATGTTATATCCATTCAAATCAGTCATTGCAGTACCTGTTTCTGCAGTACCTGCTGTTGCTGAAATTGGATAATCATAACCTAAATACCAATATTTGCCATTACCATCCTTAACTACACCAACCATTTCGTTCATAAGCAGTGCCATAACTTCCAATCTTTTTGAAGTCTCTTGCTTCAAAAATTGTAATGTAACTTCTGTAGTGAAACTGTTTCCCGCATTGTCAGAAGTATTAAGAGTTGAAGTCATAGAACCAGTTTGCTTGCGGAAACCATACACTTTGAAGTTTTGGATATCCCCTGACGCAATAGACAAAGTATTTGATGATACGCTAGTAGTTACTGTACCATCAGGTGCAAACCACGCTTTTTTGATACCACCTATTGAGTCTTTGCAACCAACTGCTAAACCACTCATTGTATAAGAAGCACAACTCATATTATTCTATTCTTTTTTTATTTATTTTGTTAAATTGGTTAGTAAATTTCTTGTCCGTAGGAGCAGGCGGTATTACCTGCTCCGTTTATGAACAAGATTGAATTACATATGATACTTAAAATTAAGCGTCATATACTACTAAGTCAGGGAATGCAATAGCAGCACCAGCATTGAACTTAACTGCGAGACGGAACTCTTGGTTATCATCAGAATACCAAAGTTTGAATTGTTCCAAATCATCTTGCATATCTACACCGTAGAACAAGTTAGCAGGGTCAGATGCTACGATAGCGTTTGAACCGTTAAGACCAGAAACTGCAATTACGCGAGTATTTGTACCAGGAAGGATAACTTCCATATTCTCTGGGTCTAAATCTGCACTGTAGTGGAACAAGTTTTGAGTTACAAGGTCTTGGCAGTAAGCACGGAATGTGTCTACACCTACGAAGATTGCTGCTTTGTCAAGGATGCTAGCAGGAATTGCCATATATACATCTTTGATTTTACCGTAAGTAGTAGAAGCAGATGATTGAACATCAGTAGCAGCGCTAGATGCAATTGCTTGAGTTAACAAACCATCGAATAAATCACCACCGCTCTTAGATGCTCTCCAGATAAGTTTTTCAACTTTACCTTTGATAGAGTCAACAATCTCTCCTGTGATTTTCTCTTCGAAAGGAAGAACTTCTGCACCAGCAGCAGTCATCACTTCACTGTTCATCCATTTCTTACGAAGGTCTTCCTCACAAAGTGATGCGTTTACTTTGTATGCTCCAACTTCCATAATTGCTTGTGAGAAAGTAACATCAGCAGATGCACTCCAACCACAAGTTCTTTCTTGTAAACCAACTTCTGTGTTGATTAAATTGATTGCTTCTTTGAATTTTACACCAGTCATTAAATTAAGGTGCTTTACAGAGTCTGCTCCGAATACTGATTTAGCGAGCAACTCTTTTGAATTCTGATTAACGTAATCAGGTAAACTTGATACTATAAATGCCATAGTTGTTTTGTGTGTTTTTTCTTATTTATACAAATTAAATGAAACTTTTGATTTTGGTTGATTTTGTTTGCTCATTTTCAATTCTTCTTCAGCAGAACGAGCATCACTTTCTGCTAACTTTGCTTTCAAATCTTCTAACTCTGCTTCGAGTTCACCGATACGAGTGTCTTTATCAGCAAGTTCTTGGTCTTTTGCTTCCAATGCTGCTTCTAATTCTGCGATACGAGCATCCTTTTCTGCGAGTGCTGCTTCTGTTTCCTCATCCATTTTTTCAGGTTCTGGGTCTTCAGCAGGTTGTTCCTCTGGTTGTTCAGGTTTTACTTCTCTGATTTCAGCAACTTTACCCTCTGCTACGATAATGATTTCTTCCTCGTGGAGATATTCACCATCTTCAGCAGGTTGTAATTCACCTTGCTCGTCTTCGATAAAAACTTCTGTACCAACTTCAAGGTCTCCTTCGTGAACAAGTACTCCCTTATCTGTTTCGGTTTGCTCAAATGAAAGAACCATTTTAGCAAGTTTTAACAATTTCTTTTTATCCATTTTATTGTTGTTATTTTAATTCTTCGTTAGAATTTGGTCAATATATTGCTCAATTTCATCCACTTCTGATTGGAATTTTTGTTCGGTGTCTGATAATTCAAATATACCTTGCAATGAAAATCCGTTAAAATGGTCGGTATTGATAATTTCTGACCACAACTTTTCGTCTTCTACTTTGAATGAACAAATCCAAGAACCATCAGGTACATCTTCAAATCCTTCAGGTACGATATTACGTTCTTTATTGACAATGTAACTTTCAATCATATATACAGAGTCTGTGAAACGGTCATCATCGTGGTCTAAATTGACAGAATTGAACAAACCAAACTTTGCATATTTCTCAATCATCTTCTGTATAGTATCTTTGGTAAATACAACCCAATATTCACCGATGGATGGATTATATCTATAGATGGGTGTATCTGCTAAAGCAACCACTCCTGTGATGATGTGTTTTGCTTCATCTCTCAACTCCAATTTCATCTTGGTATCTTTATCAAAGCAAAGAAAATTATGTTCTACCGCAGGAGCATCCACCAATGAAATCGCATTCATACCCGTGTTGTCTTGGTCATTGATTTGAATATAGAATAGTTTATACATTGATTTCTTGGTCATTTATGAAAAAAATATACGCAATATTAAATTATTAAAAAAATGAAGCAATCTGTTAGTAGACTGCTTCATTTTCTGTTACATCAACTTTCTTTTGGGTATCAGTAATATCTGTTTCGGTTACATATACCTTAGTGTCTTTGATTGCACCTTCGATACTTGCTCCTTGTACATCTTGTGTATATTGAACAGGTGCAGTCACTGCTGCTACTGCTGATGTGTTCGGAGTTGATGACGAACTTGCACCTGAAGAACCACCGCCATTGAATTGTTGCTGCTTAATCTTAACGATTTGAGCAATACCTGTACCTAACATCATTGCAGATAAGATAGAACCAACAATTACGTTAGCAGGGAACATCAACTGCATTGATGATGCCCAAGCAGATGCAATACCAGCAAGCATTGACATTGTAGCACCAGCAATTTGGAATTTCTTAGCACTTTCGAAACCTTCTTTATTGGATTGGTCTTGTTCTGCTGCTAAACCATTCATCATTTGTGCTACTGCTGATAATGCGGTTGCTGCGATTTGTGCATAAGCAGTGAATGCTTCTTTACCACCAGATTTGATTTGTTCATCTAGTTTATCCCAGTTAGCAGCAAGAGTTGCCACATTCTTCAATATATTACCCCAAGCAGGATTATCTGAGAAGTCGTTCAACGCCATCGCACTTTCATTGATTGCTTCGGAGATTTGTTTTGCTGTTAGTACTGCAGGATCAGTTGCTTCTTCTTCAGTAGTTGTCTCTCCCTGCTCTTTCTCAGGTTTCTTGTATAAACCATCTTGTAATTTGATAAGTTCATCTTGTAATTGAGCGATTTCTTCTTCTGTTAGACCAACTTCGGTATCTAATATATTTTGTAATGCTTCAATACGTTTCTTTGTGAACTCATCTTCTAACTCTTGCTTCTTCTGTACGTACTCTTCATAACTCAATCCCATTTGTTGAAGACGTAGCATCTCTTCTCTTTCCTGAGCATCTATTTCTTTGAGGTGTTTCTTATATGCTGCTTCTTCTGCTTCCGCTTTTGCAGTACCTTTTGCTTTTCCTTCTTTAGCACCTTCCTCTTTCGCATCTTCAACATTCTTAGCAATTCGTTTTGCTTTGTGTTCTTCATAACCTTTCTGATATGCTGAGGCAGCAACTGTACCAACTTCTTTGAAATCATCTCCAACTTTTTTCCAATCAGAAACAAATCCATCTTTCATTGCTTTACCTGCTGCTTTCAATTTATCAGCAAAACCACCATTAGTAGATGTATATGCTTGGATTGCGTTCCATACTGCTTTGAATGGTGTAGTAATATAAGTGACAATCGCATTACCGACTGCTTTAAGTGATTGAACAATTGCTGCCCATCCTGCTTGTAAACCGCCAATGACTTTATCCGATAAATCTCCTAAGAAGTCTGTCTGACCAGTTATCTCATCTAACCATTGTGAAATCTTATCGAAATTAGCAATAAGTAATCCTAAAGCAACTACGATAGCACCTATACCTGTAGCGATAAGTGCTTTACCCCAAGATGATGTTGCCAAAGAGGTTGCTTGTATAGCAATCTTCAATCTCTTAAATGCTTTAATACCATTGTCTATTGATGGCAATGCTTGTGTAATTGCCATCAGGTTCTGCATCTTCTGTAGTGATTTGAGTACTTCTTCGTTCTCAACACCAAACAAAGACATAGTTGCTTTTGCTGCTTGCAATCCTCCCACCAAACCACCAACTGCTTTAGTGGCATTACCAGCAATTTGTCCGAAGTCCATTGCAGAAGCATTGACCTCTTCCATCTGCTCTTTGAGGGTATGTTGAATTTCTGCTGCTTGTTTCATTGCAGCATTATATTCTTCAGTACCTTGCTCGGTGCTAAGCAACTGGTCTTTCAATGCTTTCAACTCAGTTCTTAGTTCCTTAACACTCTTTGTAGCAGGTTGGGTATCAATATTTATAACTTTAACTTTTTCTGTCGCCATTGTTAGTATTGTTTATTTTTATAAAAATATACATTTTAATCGTACCATTATACTTTGAAATTAACTCTTATAGATGATATATCACCTGCTTCGTTCTCTACCCAGAAATCTACAATACCAGTATGCGTACTGTCGGCACAACTGTATGTTATATTGCCAGTACCTGCTGACATTTCAACACCAATCTGAGGGGTGTAAGTAAGATTTACATTGTTTGGGTTGTCCACCTCTATCAATTTCCAAGTAGTATCGCTCGTTACTGTTCTTCTTGTGACTCGAGGGAAAGAGGTAATAGTATATTCAGTATACCAATCACCAGCAATAGATATAGTTGAAGTACCACCTACATTACACTCAACCTGACAAGTTGCTATTACGTTTGTTCTTGTAGAATCATATAATTCGAATGTAGGAATATATCCATAATCTTCGTCAGTCGAACCAATAATAACATCGGTCACACCTGCTTCGCCACTAGTAGGAGATATCGTTAAAGTATCAGACCAGTCGTCTGCTTTAACTTCCCAATGACCTGAACTATGTACGATTGTTCGTTTGTAATAGTCGTATGGTATAGTCAACTGATTAGGTGTAGCATAAATAAAATCGTATGTATAGTCGTTAGTTGTATAACCACTGATGTCTTGAATAGTAATCAAATCTACTTTAGTAGGTGAATTGGAGGTGATATTGTAGTCGTATATCTTGTTTACGATACACAATTGATTACCTACCTTAACGAGTTTGTTCCAATCGAATTGTTGGTACTCAGCAGGTTTTATAGTTACGTAGCAAGTAATCTTCTTGTTTTGGATATTATAACGTTCATCAATATAATCTTTCCATAAGTTGCTATAGATAGAGTGTTTTCCTGAGTAGTTGTTATTGTATGTGTAGTTTTCACTTGGTACATTGAACAAACATAAGTTATTTCCTCGAACAATATCCAAATTAGGATAAGTAGTTACCACTGCTCTATCACCAGCACCTTGTGTATACATATAAGTATTATTTGCTTGTTGGAATGCTGTGTCATCAGTGATGTAAACTGTTCTCAAATACAAACTTGCTTCTGTACTGAAATCACGTAGACCGTTATGGAAGAAATACTGACCAAAAGTATCTGTTTGTTTATTGTCTTTATCCTTGTTATATACATAAATCTCTGATGGGAAACTGTATACTATCTTATGATTGTCAAATAAGTTGGTCCAAGAAAGCACATTATCCGTATTGACAATTGATGTATGTACCTTATCAAAGAGTTTACTTGTCTCACTATTGAAGTTGTACTCAGTAATCAATCGGTATTCTCCATAATTGACACCGTATTTTGTTTTGTATTCTTCTCCCATTTTGGTTTTATTGTCCTCATAGTTGAATAATACATATTTATTTTCCAATGTAACAGGAGCGATTGTGTAATCTTTCGACATATCAATCTTATTAGTCCAGTCTTCTACTGTGTAATTCTCAAAGAACTTATTATATGGTTTGAAGATTATCTTTTTCTCTAACTCATCTATACTGATAGAAATACGATACATCTTACAATATTTGAGTATCTCTTCAAATAAATTGTAGTCGTTATTCCACAAGTCGTTCAATGTGAAATGTGCGTAACTTCTGTGTACGCCATTTAATATGGTAACATATGTGAAGTTTGGATTGTTTACTGTGTATGGGTCTAATTTAACTAAGTCACCATTTGATGTGAGACTCCAATTAGAATTTTGCCAATACCCTTCAAAACGGAAACGAACACTATCACCAAATTTACTCTTTGTTACTAAGAAATCTGCATCAATACTAAACATATCAGAAGAACCTGCTTTAGTACTACCATCAAATTCAATAATATTTGCTCCGCTTTCAGTCAAAGTACAACCCGAATGTCTTACTAAAAATTTGACAGTCTCAGTATATCCATTCTCTCCAACCGCATTCACTTTAATTATCAATGCATTATTATTATTTAGAGTTGAAGTAGAAGAAGAACCATCACCATCGTAGATTTTCCAAAGAGTTTTTACTTTGAATATTGGGTTCATATTTGTATCACTCAATGTAAACCACTTACCGTCATTAAAATTAACAGAAAGGTCAATCATAGGTACTTGCTCTACATTGGTTCCGTTGGTATATGTACAAAGATTGACTGTTCTATGAGTGGTCATTGTATTGATACTGCTTGTCTTTTGCCAACCCATTGAACCATAAGGATTTGCTGTATAATAATTTGCATTTTCTGTCATTGTACCATCCTTAGCGTTAAATGGTCTAAGCATATACACTAAATTGAACCAATAAGGGTTACTATCGTTGAACCAAGTATCGTCTAAATCAAAAGCATAACCAGTAATGGACTCTGCTTTCTCTTGGAAGATTTGAAATAGTTTGTTCCAGTAGATGAAAGGAAGTTGTAAATAAGAACGATACTCTCCAATCTCTCTTGGCAACATACCATTAGGGATAACTGTATCAGGACTAATACCTGTATCTGCAGTAAACGTGTCACCTAATACTTCAGTGAATTGCATACTCTTGTTAGGTTGAACTAAGAAAGAGTCATATTTGAAACTTTCACTGAATGAGTTGTTAGGTGCAAAACCTATGATGTCGTACACAGAATAACCAGACTCATTTTTCTTTTTAATATTACTGTGATATTGACCATAAGATTGCCAAGAATAAGCAACTAATTCTTTATTGATATACTCGTCTACATATTCAGAACCATCAATCAAATAACCTGGTTCAGCAGTAGATGTGTCGAAAGTAATCTTCTTGATGTCTTGGAATATCTTACCCAACTGACCAAACAAAGTGATTTCATAAGTTCCTTTACCATTGCTTTGCTTGATTTCATTTAACTTCGCATATCCTGTCATCAATACAGCACTATTCCATTCTAATCGAAAGTTCAATTTCCTGAGTGGATTAAAATATGTGCCGATAGGGTAACCTCCAGTAACGATAACTCGGTCAATGTTATATATATGACCAAAAGTTTGATTGTTCTTTACTGTAAAAGGAATAGAAATGGTCTTACTCCAATCATTGATAATGTTTGTAGGATTAGAAAGGTTTTCAAATTGTTTGGTTAAAGCAATCTGAACATCTTCCGTTAACTCAATTTCGGTATTTTCAATAAATAATCTTATCATAACAAATTAGTATATTATGTTTTGTTGCATTGTGCTTTCCAAATCAATGGTTAAACTCAATAATTTCTTCTCATTTTTGTACTTCTTCTCAGTGAAGTTACCTTTACAAATCACCTTATATGTTTTGTTTTCTTGAGTATCGAATAGAAGTAATACAGGAGATATGAAAATACTCTCATACATAGGAAATACTTCTTCAGATAACCAATTAGTGTATAGTTTCCACTTTGGTTGTACTGTTACTTGAGATTTATGTCTTTCATTACCATAATCTTTTGTCTCGTAATTAGTAATGTCTTCACTATACGTCATCTTATCGTTGAATGCTTGGGATTGCCATCCACCCAATCTGTCTTGCCACATCAAGTAGTAACGTTTATAACAGTTATCTAGTATAGCAATATCCACACCGCTACTCTCATCTGCTACCATTAGGTCGCCAACTCCCAACGACTCTGCTTCATCGAAATCAACTAAGTCACCAAGAGGGCAGGTGAATGTTCTACTCATAGCATCTGTAGGAGAAGGACTGTTGATAGTTATTGTGTCTGAATAAGACGTAGGTTCGTAGAAGTTAATAGAATTTATATTTGGTAGTTCTTCAGTAAATGTAATCCTTACAGATTGACCTACTGTTTGCACCTTCGATACTCTAATAGGATGGTCAGCACCATCATAATCAGCAAAATATCCTACTGCTACCTGGTCAGATGTAACAGTACCAATATATGTTATTCTCTTATAATTGTGAATGTCAATCACAATCGGAGATAACGTTGCAGTCAAATCACCTGGTATATCCGATGAGTAAACATTGATATTGAAATTAGTAGCATCGGATGTAGTTATGAATGACTGAGTGAACATATGACTATATGTCTCCATCAACGGATAATGAGGAACTAGCATATACCCTGACTTATCGGCGTATAAACCCTGTAATGGTACTGAATGTTCATTACCATATCCTGAAATATATACGTTTTCTGGGTCAGTGTAATTCTTAAAGTAAGGGTATTGGTACACCATTGCCATAGGATACCAAGATGAGTATACAGTTGTTCCGCCAAAATACGCTATAATTCTAAACCATTGCACCAACTTGGCGGGTTGACAGTTTGCTTCTGCTTCGATATTTGATGTGTATTTCAAACTACGGGCAATATCAATAACGTTAAATCCAACAATCGATGATGTTCCGTTGTAGTAGAAGTTGCCTGCGAAAACTAATTCTCCATTTGTGGTCAAATCTGTATAATTTCTAAACACATTATATCTATACATACCAGCAGCAGTTCCACTGGGTACAGAAATGGCATAACCAATCTCTTTTTTGTCTAATGTTGTCATATCTCTTCTTCTATTATTTCATTTTCTATTTGTTGAATAATCAAGTCACAAAGTGTATCTTCTAATTGAGATACAACCGGTGACTCTAATGTTGTTTGTAATGCTTTAGTAGGTTGTATTCCATTCTCTGAAATACTTCTACCGATAAGGAACGCCAATTGTTTCGTAGTAGGTACTTTGTTATTGATTGCTCTAGGAATAATCGGTTTTACTTCTATCCATCTAGCAATTGCATCTATCGGTGGAAACTTACCAGGTTGTCTACCATTCTCTACATACTTCCAATAGTCTTGAAGATTGAAGATAATGGAGAACCACTTACCTTCTTGTTGTATATCAGTTGTAAAGTTCACCAAATCACCTGAAGCAATTTTTCCTTCGTTCTTCAATGTGGTTCTGTATTGTTCTGCAATCTGATTTACTATTTCTACTATTTCTTGGGTTACTTCAATCATTGTCTTTTTTGCATTTTCTTTATTTGTTTCTCTTGCTCTTTTGCTTTGAGTACTTCGTAACTGACAATATAAAAGAGAGTTGTTACATCGTATTCTAAAGCATCAGTGAAAGTTTCATTGGTTACTTCGCAAAATTTGAGTACAAAGGGGATAATACCAAATCCACTGAGTTGTCCACCACTTTGATTAGGTTCTTCTTCACTTGTTTCGGTAAGTCCGTCTTCTTCAACTGCTTGGTAGAATAGGACTGGAAAATTTTTATGAATTTTGCAAACTGTCTGCTGAAAAAAAAACTTTCACTCAAAGCAATATCAATAGGTAACGAACCCATATCTCTAATCACTTCTTCCATATCATATCCGTCATTGTATTTATGACCTTTAGGTATAAAGAATACAGAAAGAACTTTGTCTATATTATTTGGGTCTTTCATATAGTTTGTAAAGTCAATATATTGTGCTGTAGATACGTGTCCTAACAAACCATCAATCGTATATTCTCTTCCATTGATAGTTACTTTCTTTACTATATGATTAGTTGGCACTTCAGTCTCTAAGAATTGCAACTCTTTCATTTTCTTATTGAACTCAGGCAAAGGTAAACTGGTTACATCTTCACCAAAGAACAACTCGGCAAGAGAAAGCATCTTGTCTGTATCGTCTTCAATTTTCATTATTTGTTGAAGTTCTAAAAACTGTGATAATGTTACATCGTTCCACTTCATAAATCTTGTTCTATTTATTTCAAAAATATATATTTTTTGTTATTGAATATGTTGTAAGAATTCTATTCGTTTCTTTGCCACTGCTGTCAAGTTATACTTATCAGATTGAGAAAGTTTTTTTATGTTGTTCGTTATCATTTGCCTGAGTTGTTCGTCTTTCACTAATCGGGTAATTGCTTTGACAAATCCTCTGCATCCTTTCTGATTGTTCACTAAGATACAATTTCCTTCTGGATTTATTTTACCACCTTTCTCAATCGCATTGATAGCACAAGTAGTATATGGTAGTACTTCTGAAGCAATCACAGGTTTTCCCATTATAGATGCTTCTATCATCTTCAATTCCGATTTGCAAGCAGTGAAATCATTACCTAATAAAGGAACAAGCAATATGTCAATCTGATTATATGCTTCTGCGTAACAATCTATATCTTTTGCCCATACACGATGATATGCTTCGTCTGTGGTATAATCTACTTTGTACCTATGTTCTAACAAAAAATCTCTATGTTCAGGAGTGATTATCTTGTAATTGTCTGTTAACATCACTTCTAACTGGTGCCATAAATTTTGTTCATAAGGCATATCTCTAAATTGAACTGTTCCATCTTCATTATACACACGATAAGTTCCTTTGTCAAAACCACAAAGAACAATCTGTACCTTGTCTAATATCTCTTTCGGTAACTGCTGTGCCAAACCACTCAATAACTCGTAGTCTTTAGAATGTGATGAACTGCCGATAAGACCTAATCGTATTCTGTCTGCAGGAATATCTTGAGGTACAAATTGGTCTTCTGGGTTGAGTGCGTTATTGAATATTGTGATATTGCTATTGAATGGTCTGATTTTGTTTGCTAGATACTCGGTAGTACAAGTCACATAGTCGGCATTCTTGATATGCCACAAAATTCGTTCACTGGTTTTCTCTCTTCGATATATGTCTGCTGCAGGATGTGTATCGTTCAATCGCCAGTCATCATCCATATCAATAATGACTTTGATATTGGGATTTATTTCTCGTATTCTGTTCAATAGACCATCCTTAAGCAACCTATGAAATACCAAAATATCGTATTGAGCAATCTCCTGCGCTTCTTCTTCAAATGTCATCTCTGCAACAGGTCTTGAATATCCAAGTTGTATTTGTAATTCATCAGTTTGTTTTTGTATTTCTAAATAAGGAAGAATAAGTCTATGTAATGCGCAACCATCTAAGGCAGTGATATGTACAAATATTTTCTTCATAGTTCAATCTTGTTTTTATATATAATAATCAGCAAAAGATTGTTTCTTAAATTTATAAGAAATTTGCACTTTTAAGGATAGGCGATAGATATTCTTTCTATATAGATAGTAGGATATTTGCTGCTCGTTAAAAGTGCAAAAATCATTATAGTAATGAGTATCTTCCTGAGTTGATAGAATTGAGACAAATCGAAGTGGCAATTATCATATCATCGTGGTACCCATTCTTCGCATTGTATGTTCGTTTGCCAGAAGGAGATAATTTCATTTCATACATCGAAAGTTGTACTTGTAAAGCAGCATCATCACGAAGAGTCACTGATTTATTTTGTATTGCTACTTGGAGTTCATTGATAATACGTTCTTTGGTCTCATTTGATGTGTTAAATCCTTTAAGTTGTGTACTGATACGATTTTCCTTGATTGCTTTATCCAAAAGTCCGAAGAATACTCTACCAATTGAGTTGGTTTCTACAGTAATCTTGATTGGTTTCCATTTTTTCGCTAACTCAATAATGGTTTGTATAGTTTGTGTCTCGTCTTTATCGTTGAAATGGACTAAATCTATCATTTGTCGTTCGGAATTGAAGATAGCAATCGCAGTTTCATCTCCACCTACACCTGTTCCCCAGTCAATACCGAAGTAAATCGTAGTGTTAAATCGGTTATAATTATTGGTTAAGATGTCTGCAAACTCACCAAATACGGAACTTTCACCATCCAAAAACTCTCCTAAGATATCGGTTGTGTACTTCTGTTTAGGCAAAGTTCGTCTGTAGAACTCTTTTCTTTCCTCGGTAAGCAGTTGGGAAGTGTCATATTTCGACCAGTCATAAGCAAAATACTTCACTTCATTGTCGTTCAAACCTTCCATAAAGAAGTTATAGAACATCCCTTGTCTTCCTACTGGTGTACTAGTGAAGATGACTGGCGCTCTATTCGCATCTACCCAAGGCATAATATCAGCAATAACAGCATCAGAAATATATGCTGCCTCATCAATACAGAGAATTCCTGATACCGTATAACCACGAAGGTTGTCTCTTTGCTCAGCAGACTTGAAATAGATATGAGAACTGTTATTAAATTCTATCACGTGGTTTGCTGCATTATGAGAACGATAGACAGGTGTGTTTCTGATTGCTTTGAGTAGTTCGGTAAATATCTTGTCTGCTTGAGCATTAGTAGGAGAGACCACAAAAGAGTCGGAATTTTTCTTCTCTATTGCAGTCTTCAATAAGATATTCTCCAACAAGATAGATTTTCCTACTTGTCGTTTCGATTTGATAGTATGTATTGTTCCTTCCCAATGTGAAAACAGAACGGTCATTACATCGCTCTGCCACTTGAAAAGTTTAGGTCCTTGTAGTTGTACTAGTTTAGGTTTGTCGTATGTTGCCATTCAATCTTGTTCTCTAATTTTTTCACTCTTGTCCGAAGTTGAAAACGAATTCTGTATCTTTTCCTAAGTCAATAGTTGTCTTGTAAATAGAGTTTGTTCTATTGATAAGGTCGATTGCTTTGAGTTGCGCTTTTATGTCACCTGACTTGCAAGCACATTCGTATAAGTCTAACAATCGTGCGGTATTCACTTCACGCAATTTAGCAAGACCTTCCTCATCAGTCAAAGTCGCTAATGCCTCGTTATACAAATCACACATCAAATTATGAGATATCTGCCATTCTTCTTCAAATTTCTCACATACCTTTCTTTTGGACATACCTGAGACAATCGCATCTGCTATATAACGCAAACGCAATTCTCTTTTCAAAGTAACTTCTGGGTGTCTTTGCTTATTATACTCAGTTTGTTCGTATTTTTTCATAATGATTAAGGTGTTTTATAGTTAAAATATAGATTTCCTAAAGTTTTACACATTCTGAACACACAACCCGGACAACTTAGGTTCGGTTTTTGCTTGGTCAATTCGGTATATACCTTCGCTATTTCCTGTGCTGAACTAATCGGAAGCGTTCTTACATAACCGAAATGTTCTGCAGTGTCTAAGTAATGTACATACTGTTGGAGTGCTTCGTATTGTTTCTTATTCAATTTCATTTTTATAATTGGTTTATTTTGTCAAGCAGTTTGATTATCACATCTACAATAGTAAAATATACATCTTTGGAAATTGTTGTCGTTGCAGATAATAAACAAACAAAAGCAAATAATGGTATCGTGAACTGATGAGTGATAAGCAAATAGATAATTCCTGTCCAAAAAGTGGCACATAAAGAACAATCGAAAGGTCTTAATCGGAAATCAGAAGACTTGAACTTGCCATTCGTTAGTAATTTTGCCAGTTTGGACTTCATTGTATCAACAAATCCAGAGATATCTATAATAAAAACAATAATCAGTTGTAGTAAAAGTAATTCTATCATTTGAGTTCTTTCTTTATTTCAGACAAATAAACGGATAACGATGTCTTTTTCACATTCAACATCTCCGCTAATATAGAGGTTTTCTTATAATGCAAATATAAAATAAACAGATTAGACTTCCAAGTATCTATCTTTTTCAACTTCTTTATCAATTCGACTGCTCGTACATCGTGTGTAGGTATAGACAAACCCGACAAAGGATGATTGTATTCTGCTAGCACATCGTCAAAATCTTGCCAATACTGCTTAATGATTGGGTCGAATTGTCTCAGGTTCACATTTCTATAACGAGAGACTTTTTCTTGTTCTTCATTCTTCTTCATAATCAGATAGTGTTTTTTCAATATTTGCCATTGTTGCAGGGATTTCTTCAATACTGGTTCTGTGTTGGTTGTATCGTCTGTACTTATAATATGATTGGGAGTGCGATGACTTTACCTGTCTGTAAATCATACCCGATAAATAAGCACGAATAACGGCAAAACCCTGACTGGTGATTTTGTCCCAGTCTTCTTGCGACTTCTCTAATATCTCTACATAAATATCTTGTATCACATCATCTACTGAAGTGTCATCATTGCCGATTAGTTGTATCGTATAATAATCAACAAACTGCGTCTTGATAATCCAGTCAATAATATCCTCTCGTTTGGTAGATTTAGGATATGTGAACTTTGCTGCCTTTACATCTAATTCGGTTCGTTTCTTCAATGGTAACCTGGATGTGATATTGTTGTATACTTCTTTATTCATACGTATGTCGGTATTTTGGTAGGTTAGGATAAGATAACAAATCTTTCATTTTTTTGGTTCTGTTCCATAATTCAGAACGTTGGCACATCTTATGCTGTACTTCGTGTTCTGCAGTGAAAGGAATAATGGTGAAACAATCAGTAAAGAAATTGACTAAGTATGCGTGATTGGGATTGGGACACTTATCAATTTTCTCAGGTTCACAAATAGAGTCGCCCCATTTGTCAGCATCCCACTTGCGCATCTTGCATTCAAAGGTGTATGTTATTCCTTTCCAGTCTGCTTCGATGTCCCACTCTTTATGTTGTTGGTGCATATCTTTGACATTCGTGAAACCTTTTTTAGTCAGGTATTCCGCAAGATATTTGGTCCCTTCGACATCACCACTAAAATCAGGTTTCATTATTGCACATCGTCTATTGAGTCATTGGCGAGTATGAATGTTTCCAATTCAGACCCTGGTTCAACAAGTTCATAGGTGATGTGTCTGATTTGCTCTTTGTGGAGTGCTTTGTATAGTGCAATAGGAGTAATAGTAACGTATAGCACTAACGATACAATACAAGCAATAAAAATAAATTTGAAGATATTCGTTTTCATAGTTTTTAAGGTTTATTCATTTCTATAATAATCATCAAAAAGCGATTTCTTAAATTACGTTTTTCAATCGGTATAAGAACTGATTGTATTGGTCTTGTATCTCTCGGTATTGTCTCAGCAGTAACACATAAGCAATGAGATAGACTGTTCTTCTCAAATCAGTTTTTTCTTGTTCGGTCAGCATAGTATTTAAGTTTATTTTTGTATATAATAATCCACAATACTAAAATTTTTTAATCAGATAATTTGGATATGTCGTTTTTTTGCAGTACCTTTGCACCAAATTTCAAAATATAAATACTATGAAATACTCCATCGAATTATCTGTACGCGCTAAAGGTGTACAACTGTCCGCCCTGAATGAAGAAGAGAAAGAAGAACTGCTCGAAGAAAATCTCGAGAACATCTATCTGGATTTTATTGAAGAAAGAGACTATGAATTTTATCTGCAAAAACAACTGCTGATGAAAGATTGCGACAGGTTTCTTCTGGTTATCAAAGACGAAGAGGGCAACGTAGTCTATCAAGAAGAAAATCCGAAAAGACTCATAGACCTTACCTGTGATGACGATGGAGAACCAATTCCTGAGTTCAAGTTCAATGGTGTAGAAAACGGCACCTACCTAACACGTATACAAACCATCAAAGGTTGTAACTACAGTGGCGAGTTTGAATTGGACGAACCTTTCGATGCAGACAAACTGTATATCATTAGAGACACCGAGATAGATGATGAGCTGATGGGCGATGATGTATACCCACTAGACAAAATCTATTATCAACGAGGAGAGTCAATCAACCTGCAAAATGATATGATTGAACTCGATAATGAAGAAGATATGGGAGAACAATACTATAAGACCTATGTGATGGAAGTTAAATCCCGCCATTTTTGGACGGAAATTTGACGTATAAGCAACTTAAATCCAAAACTAATATAAACTATTAGGTTGCCCTAAAATAGTGTCTTAAACGCAAAGAAACAAAAACAGCACTCTTAAGAGTGCTGTTCCCACCAGACGAAAAAATAATTAAAACTATGAAAGACTATGGGTGTCTGGTGTCTGAAAAAATAACTATGAAAAACTTAATATGGACTTAACCTATTATCTGATATATCTTATTTAATTTTGTATTGCCTTGTTTGAAGTTCACCATTGTTCGTTTCGAAATACCTAAGAATTTGGCACAATCATCAGAAGACTCAAAGGTATGTGTTTCGTTGGTCTCTATATTTCTGATGGTGATTTCTACTTTATGATTTTGTTTGAATAGTTTGCCTGCTTTAGTTGCTCCTGCTAACTTTTCTCTACGGATAGCATCTTGTCTGTATTCTTCAGCATTCTTTTCGTAGTCAAACAAATCGGTATCAAAAGTAGGTAATTCGTTTTCGTCTAAGTCATTGAATTGTTCTTCTTCTGATGGTTCGTCTATAGTATCAAGGTCGTACCAGTTGTAGATAATGTGGTACCAATCAGAGTCTGCTGTCAAACCAGGTATGTTCTGTAATGTGTCTCCGTTATAAATTACTAGTTGCACAAATTTGAGTATATCATATTTGTTGTCTACGTTATCGGTGTGATATGCTCTGCAGTCAATCAACTCATCAATCGTATTATCAGTGAAGTTGATTTTAGTGATAGTAGGGTCTTCATCTAGTAGTTCTTGTTTCAAATACAACTCTGCTTCAGAAAATAGTGTATGTATTTGTTTTGATCTGTTATCAAGGTATTGTTGTCTTTGCTCTGCTTCTTGATTATTGTAGTAGGTAACGAACTTGGTCACTAAATCAAGGAACAACTTGTGTATCTCATTGTCTTTGTCTAGCGCGAGTTTGTCTGATATGTATTCCTTGATATTGATAGGTTTGTATGTTAGTTTAGATTTTACGAACACAGACTTATTTGCGAGTCTTTGGTTGCTCTTGATTGATTTGACCAAGATATTGACAAAATCGCAGAATGTATAACTGTCATTGTCTGGGTCAAGTATTCTATCGAGTTGTTTATTGTTCAACCAGTTCAAGTATAGGTCTGCTGAGTATATGTCTGATGTCCCCCAGTCTTTGTTCTTTGTATTGATTGAAGAAATGAATACACTATAGTTCTTGATTGCTTCGGTTAGAGAGTCCTTGAGTTTTTGTTCAGGTGTCTTTCTGGTAGTGTATTCTTCTGATGGTTCTAACGAAGTTGGTGAACCCCCTTCGAGTGGTGAACCTAAATTGAAGTTATTAGGATTGGTTCTTAATGATTGTTCTTGATGGAGCATACTTTGTAAGGTGTTCCAGTTAGGGTCTTGTGTTAAGTTGTTCATAGTCTTTCAATTATTTATTTATATGTATATAATAAACTGTCAAACGCGAAATCTTAAATTTTCTTACACAGAAAAAAGATGTTTTATAGCATCTTTTTATGGGTACTTATAATGGCGAAAATGTAACTCCTTGTAAATGAAGCGTTTAGCAAATATTCAAGGAGAAATTTGCACTTTTAAGGATCAGCAATTATCCCTCTATATATATAGAAAGAATATCTATCGCCTATCCTTAAAAGTGCAAAAATCGTAACATATTGTAAATGAATGAGTTACGATTTTCCAATTCGAGATTTAGAACATAAAACCTTCAAAAATGGAGAGATTTACAACATTTTACCCACTAAAAAAGCAGGACATCAACCTGCTCGGAACCTGCTAATATATTCATATTTATATACATCAATTACCCAAAGAACTCGGAGCGAGACCTTCGAGACTCCGTTACCCCCCATCCTCATTCCCCAAGGTCTTTGAAGTCACTGAAGTCTTGCTTCGTATATTCTACGCCATCAATAGTAATCGAATGGACAACTCCCCAATCAATATCCTTCTCTAACCAGTCATCAATACAATCAATCTTCTTCGGCGGTCTTTGTCGGAACCTGCTTGACCAGTTGTACTCATCGACATCTTTGCGAGTGATTTTGCCAACAGAACAACAACTGCGCATAATATTGATGAGTCGTTCTTGGGTAGTGTTGTCCCGATTGTTCCACCGAAAACAAAACTCATTCAGATAGAGTTGCATATACTTCTTGGTAGGTCTGACATTCTGCGTACGTATTCTCCGCTTCAGATGCGAGAAAGTCCCTTCTATACGGTTCGAACTAAACCCATCCTTAGAGAATTCCCGCTTGCTGTGGTTCATTTGTACTACCTCTATACCCGTTTTCGCTATCTCCGTATAGAGTTTACTTTGGTCACTAATCAATCGCTCTATGTTACCCGTATGTTCCAAAGTCAACTGCAGCAGGTCCTTACTGTCAAACTGATTAGGCACAGCAGTCAAGACAATCCTCTTTCCATCATTCATACCATAGACAGGTTGCTTGTATGCTGCGATTGCTCGTTTGATATTGCGCTTCGACCAGGTCCTCTTCACCTGACCTTCGTACCACAGACCATTTCGTTTGAGTATATCAATCCGTTTAGGTGTAATGATAGAAGACCATTTGCCGCCTAGATATACCTCGTCTACAGCGATATTTCCCTCTAGTGCGATATTGCTTGTGTCCAGTGCCATTCGTATCTTATGCAGCATATACCAACAAGACTTCTGCGTAGTACCTAAGAAACGAGACAACTCTTCAGAAGCAACGTTCTTTCCCATTGCCATCAGATAGAAACCAACCATCCAATGCGATTTCGGTATCTTGGTAGCGTGGAAGATAGTGTTACTCGTGTCTGTAAAACGCTTTCTACAATGAGAACACCGATACGTACCATCCTTGAACTTCCATATATGCTTCTCGCCACAATACGGACAAGTCAATCCATCAAACCATCGCAAAGTATCAAAGAACTCCTGTGCGTGAAGGATGATGTGGATAAGGTTGTCCTTCTCTAGCGCAAGGTCGATGTACTTCTTCTCGTGTATTTTGTGGGTCTTGTCCATTTGTTTTACCCTAATAATAATATATTAAGAAAGCACTACAAATTTACAAGAAATAATTGGAATATGCAAATTTTTTTCAGGAAAAATCTTAGAAAAATCCAATCTGTGAACCACACTTAACAAATTGATAATGAATAAGTTAGGTACAAATAGTATATAATTATGAATAATGTTAATCCCGCAGGATTATCAAGACTGCGTTACTATTAGAACAGACCCCCGAACCCCTCCCGAAACCTCCACCCCTGACCCCTCAGAAAATTCTTGCTCTAAATGTGAATACTGGATAGGGTTTCACCTTCTACAGGTTCTTAGGGTATTTGCTTCCACAGGTCTTCAAAAAACAATCTTGAAAATAGACAGGACATTAAACGGTAAAATAGACAGAAATTCCCGATTTTTAATATGATGTCTAAAAATAGTCTATAAATACACCCTAAAAATGGACTTTTTTTAGAAATATGTCTAATAAATGAGAAGTTTATTTCTTTCTCAATGATATAATTTTACACAGTCAAGGAAATTTTCTCCAGATTTCATTTAAGATTTCGTATAGTTTGTATTATTATATATACAAATAACTAAATAATACTATGAGAAAAATTTATGTAGCATATCGTATAACCAACAAGAAAACCAATCAAGCAACATATGGTATTACTTCTTATGTATCGGATTTCGTTTTACCATTAAATAATCAGGAGTGCCAGAAGATGTTGCTCAAGAGTATGAACAAGAAGTCTATGCAGACCAAAGAAAATAGTATAGAATTTTTGTATCAGAATATTGAACGAAAGGAATGCGAAAGGTATTTAGAGTTGGTTTATAATGTAAAAGTTTGAATTCATCGCTTGTCATAAATAATCAATATTTTTTTCAGTAGAAGGAGAGGTTGTTGTGAAACAATCTCTCTTTGTCATTCTGTTATTTGGATATAGATTTCTTCACCATTCTTATAAGCAGGTTCTAATATATCCATCAGTCTTTTGTAGGTTGCTTTTGAGTTCAGCACTTTTCCTTTCTGTTTGTTCTCTCCGACTAATACACATCCATCGGTGTCATCAATATCATTTCCCCAATGTATTCGGATATATTTGAAATAAGGCACATCCAATAGTTCGGGCATCATACATTGAAAGTGACCAGACCAAGACAATATGACTTTATATCTGCCAGCAGGGATAGCAGTTTGTTTCTTGATTTTGTCCTGTTCGCTATTCAATATTCTCACCTTATCTTCTAATGTGTCGCAAAGATATTTTTCTCCTACAAACAAATTACCAATAGTATAGGTTGTTCCTTTATATATTCGTTTTAGTTTTAGTAGCAACATAATATGCTTTTTAACATAATATATATGATATAATTACCTGTAAATCAGACAATTCCCCCTATTTTGCCATCCGTATTACACAATTTCTAAGTTTTTCGGATTTTCCCCCCTTAAAAATTTGCCAGAGTAAAAAGGTTCTTGTAATTTTGGGGCATAAACAACTGAAACTTAGGCAATTATGACACAGAAAGAACTTGAAAGAATGATTGACAACTGGCAAGGTCAATCACGAGAGTACATCGAAACTGAAGTACAGATGTTAGATGAAGCAACACAGAACGAATTGATACGTTACTATGCTGCAGAAGACATCGAAGAAGTAATTGATAGAATTTATTTAGGATTTGAATAATCTCGCACCTATGACAACCGACTACGAATTCACTTGCTGTATATGCAAGAAACACATCACTAACGAATGGGGAAACAACCCATATCCAGTACGCAACTCAGGAGAATGCTGCAATCGTTGTAACGCACTGATTGTCGTTCCGCAAAGAATTAGATTGTTTCACTCTAAACACTGACTGCTATGGCAACAATAAAAACCAATATAGGAATTGAATACATCAAAGGTACTATAGATAAAAAGACAAAATTGGTAATGCGTGTAAAAAAGTACAGAGACCCAGAAACAGGAGAAGTGATTGCTTATGGACCCAATGAATATTATGCGTTGAGTGCTAGAAGTACACCATTATCAGAAAAACAGAAACAAACTATAGATAAGTTTGTGATAATATCCAAACAAGCAAATGAGATATTACACAATCCGAATCACCCAAGACACAAACAATTATACGAATTGTTTTTAGAGCAACTGAGAAAAGAAAAACCAATCAAGAGTTTTTCGAATTATATTGTTTCATTTTTATATCAAGAAATCGTATGACAAGACAAGCACAGAACTGCGTACACCTGTTTATTGGTGAACCCGAAGACAAAATCTTATCGGCATTGCAGTTTTTATCGCCGAGTGTAACAAACGAACTGATGGCACACTTTGGTGCAGGTTCTCGTAAGGAGTTGGCAACCATTTTATCAGAAAGGGATTGTCTATGATACCGATTGAGAACTGGACCATTGAAGAGTTGACAGGTTATGTACCTAAGACTACCTTCTATACCGATTTCTCTATTGCAGACAAGTTCGGTACATCAGCAATCCAAGACACGTACAATCGCGCTTTCAAAGAGTGGAAGTCAAATGTGGAATACCTGACTGAACTAGTGATGGTATTGAACTGGAAGATTTGGCGTTGGCATACTCATAATGACGAGTACGCGAAACTGTATAATGACTTATGGCAGCAAGCAGATAAGTACTGTATGGACAATCTTAAAGGAGCAGACTTAGATTACTATATAAGGGTTACTGATTGATGGTTTCTTCGGTCACTGTGATGGTTGTATTTCCGTGCGATAGTTTGATATTCTTTCCTGCTGCGATTGCTTTAGGCAGCATCCATATTGTCGCAAATGCAAGTATCTCACCTACTGCTTGGATAACCGACGTATCAATCACACCAGGAGGCGGTAGTAAAAAACCTGCTATCAATAAACCGAATGCAACCAATCCTGTAGTTGCTTCACCAATCACTGTCCATACATTTATATCTCTATACCATTTGGTCATAACTTAGACAAATATCTTTTTTTTGAATAAAATATAAGGTATTCGGTAAATATCATAGAAAAAAGAGGAAGACAAAAAATCTTCCTCTTTTTTGTTAGGTGAATGGTATTATCCGCCAAGTGCAGTTAAACGTTGGTCGAGAGCAGAAATAAGACTATCAATCTTAGAACGAGAATAAGTTGTCTTATTTGCTACTGCTGATGTTACAGAAGCATTGTCATTCAATGAAGGCAACATCGAGTCAGTCATAGTTGTCCAAGTTGTACCACCATCAGTTGATTGCCTACTGCCCATTTGAATATTATCTACGCCATTCATAAATGTATACATTGCAACAGTCTGAATAATCACTGGAGATGCAACAACGACACTTAATTGGATAGCAGCAAAATCCAACGACATACCCATATAATCCGCGTGTGCGATACCTTTATAAAATCCGGTTGTATTGAATGCATTGAGTACACTCCAATCATATGCTTGGGTTGCATCTACAGGAATTATGAAGTCAACTTGGTTTGCTTTAGATGCTAATTCACCTGATAAATCATCAACGTCATCTTCTGTAGCAACTTTTTCCCAACCCCATTCTTCTGTGGTTTCGGTACGTTGGTATTTGACTGTTGATAATACATTCGAATCTGCATTCGGTTCAAACCAAGAAGATTCATTTTCATCCATTATTGCTGATAATTCAACAACAGTTTTATTATTAGCATACATCTCATTATCTTCTACTGTGATTATACCCCACAAATTACCGCCATATACACGGAGGATATTTTTTTCGGAATAATAACTATTTGCTGAGTATTTAGTAAGTGAGATGTTATCTAAATCATCTATTGACTGTCCATTCTGCAACCATAAATGTGATAAATAAACACCATCTGCACACTGTATATTCTTTTCTCCTAAATATGTATATTCTTCAACTGTCTCACCACCATCAAATGTTTGTGTATATGTCGCATTATTCACTTGTTCAGAATCAGGTGCATTTAATTGTGGGATATATATTGAATTCAGCATACAAGAATCAATACCAGATTCACCACCATAAGTAGTAAATACTATAAAATCTTGCACCCATCCATCATCATAATTACCACCATAATACATTTCTGATGCTTTTTTAGTAGTGTACATAGTAAAATCTTCACCACTATTATACCATTTATAAACGGTATAAGTTTCACCCCATCCTGTAGGTTCAATAGTTGTTTCTTCGCCGGTATAAGTACATACTATCTGAAAATCATCATCACTAATATATGCATTACCAATTTGTATAGATTCTGGTGCGTTATAGGTTGCTGGGATTGGATATACTCCATTACCTGCTAAACTATCAGCATAATCCCAATTGTATTCACTAACAATACCATCAATAGTAATAGTATGATTTTCTAAATCAATACTTTCCGCATCTTCATAATATATAGAGTATGCTTTTGAAGATGATGAAATATTTACCGCGTTATCTTGTGTAAGAAAACAAGTCCATTTATCTTCTTCTTTATATAACCATCCATATCCTTCAACTTCCCCATCTGTTAGAATAAATTTCCAAGCACCTTTATAATAATAAATAGTATCCACATCTTCAAAACCATATGCCTTATCAATTTGTTGTTCATCAGGTAATCTATTTGTTTTAGTTTCATTTCTTGATTTCAATGCAGATACATAAACGTTATCATCAGAACTTAATCTGAAGAACTTTTCTTTATTCTCTGCAGCATCGGGAAGTTCGTCAACTTCTTCAATTGCTTTACCTCCACCGCCTTCCGCTAACGGAAGTATACCTAGTAAAATTTCATATACGCTATCGAACTCAGCAGGTTCTCCACCTAGTTCATTATAAATAGCGAGACATATTTCATAAACACTGTCAAAAGGAATGGGTGCTGTGCCTATTCTTTGACTGATTGCTTGAGCAATCTCATAATTCAAATTATATTCACTCATATTTGTTTTGTTTATTTTTTTTCTTTATTTCGTTTTAATTAGCAGCATCTACAGAATTCGTTTCTCAGTTGGTTGTTTAGTTCTTGATTTCTGATTTGTTTTCGTTTTGTATCTCCAGACAAATCTTCTACAATCTGATGCC
>Ga0310694_10001338_pt1 | contig 28308 bp, 19 predicted proteins | sample 174DNAGHGhighgp2_FD_203884 | JGI IMG/M metagenome (GOLD analysis project Ga0310694, IMG submission 203884) | Sheep rumen microbial communities from Palmerston North, Manawatu-Wanganui, New Zealand - 1742 DNA GHGhigh gp2 (v2) (version 2) | ecosystem: Host-associated > Mammals > Digestive system...
CTATGTCCGCCACGCAAGATTCCACACCCGTCGCCACTGCTCCCACCGAGAAGATGACGCTCCTGCGCCTGTTGCGCAACATCCTCCCCTTTGTGCTGCCCTATCGGTGGCTCATCGCCGTCACGCTGTCGCTCACGCTCGTCGGCTCGCTCATGGCGCAGGTGAACGCAGTCGTGCTCGACCGCGCCGTGGACGCCATCAATGCGCTCCTCCACGAGCCCACCTTCGCGTGGAGTCGTGCCACTCGCATCCTGCTGATTATAAGTGCCATCCTGCTTGGCAAGGAAGTGGTGTCCTTGCTCGTCACGTTCTTCCAGCGCTATTTCGGCGAGCGGATGCGCATCCTCGTGAGCCGCGACCTCTCGCTGCGTGTGGTGGAGCGCATTCTGTCCTTCCGCATGGATTTCTTCTCGGCCGAGGGCAACGAGACCGGCCGCCTGCAGTCGCGCATCGACCGCGGCATCATGAGCCTGAGCAACACCGTGAACAATTTCTTTATCGAGATTCTGCCGCTCTTCACCAGTGCCATCTTGGCCCTCTGTCTGATGTTTGCGGCCAATGTGTATGTGGGACTGGTGGCACTCTGCATCGTGCCCATCTACTTCTGGGTCACCAACATACAGGCGCGCCGCATGAAGGGAGGCCGCCGCAGCATCTTCCAGAGCCATCAGGCCGTCAGTCAGGGGATACTCAACATCATCGAGAGCATCGCCGTCATCAAGTCCTTCAACCGCGAGCCGATAGAGGCCGACCGTCAGGCCGATGTGCAGACGCAGATGACCGACCGCCAGCTCGCCACGCGCCGCCAGAGCTATTTCTTCAACGGCCTAAAGAGCTTCCTCGAGCAGATAGGCACCGTGCTTATCATCATCCTTACGGCCTATCTGGTGCTCATCGACTACCCGGGCATGAGCATCGGCAAGATAATGTACCATGTCATGCTCTTTGCCAATGTCAGCGCCCCGATTCGGCAGTTGCACCGCATCTACGACGACCTCAACGATGCGCTCATCTACGCCGAGGGCTTCTTCTCCATCCTGCATGCCGACGGCGAGGTGGAGGCCACCGGCGAGCATCGTCCGGCCGAGGTGCGGGGCGAGTTCTGCATGCAGGGTGTCAACTTCACGTATTCCAATGGCACTCAGGCGCTTCACGATGTCACGCTGCGCATACCGGCTGGCAAGATAACGGCACTCGTGGGGCTGAGCGGAGCCGGCAAGACCACCATCGTGAGCCTGCTCGACAAGTTCTATCGGCCCGACTCGGGCAGCGTCACGCTCGACGGTGTGGAGCTCGACCGCTGGGACACGCGCTGCCTGCGCGAGCACGTTGGCCTCGTGCTGCAGAAGAACCACATCTTCGACGGCTCCATCGAGGAGAACATCCGCTACGGCAATCCCACTGCCACGCACGAGGACATCCTCCACGCAGCCCGTCAGGCCAGCCTCTACGACCAGGTGATGGCCCTGCCGCACGGCTTCGACACGCCGGCCCTGCAACTCAGTGGCGGCCAGCAGCAGCGAGTGGCCATTGCCCGCATGTTCGTAAAGAATCCGCCCGTCATCTTCCTCGACGAGCCCACAGCCAGCCTCGACGCCATTGCCACCGAGCAGATAAAGAGCAGCATCGACGCCATCAAGGCTGGCCGCACCGTGGTCATCATCTCGCACAACATCGGCCAGATCATCGATGCCGACCTCATCTACGTCCTGCAGGAGGGCCGTGTCGTACAGAGCGGCACACCCGACGAAGTGTATCGTCAGGGAGGGCTCTACAAGCAGATTTTCGATGCCAGTGCCCGCAGCATGAATGCCGACAAGATAGCCCACACCATGCAGTGAGCCTCGCCCGTTTTTCGGAAGAAACTGCCCGCTGCCGTGCGTAATGTGCGGAAAACTTCGTAACTTTGCGCGTAGAAAAGTTCGTTAATCAGCCAATAATACGTAAGACTTATGATAGAATATCTCAAGGGAACACTCACCGAGCTGACGCCCGCGCTGGCCGTAGTGGAGTGTCACGGAGTGGGTTACGGAGTCAACATTTCGCTGGGCACCTACGCCGCCCTGCAGGGCAAGCAGGACGTCAAGCTGTGGATTACCGAGAGCATCCGCGAGGACGCCTATCAGCTCTGGGGCTTCGGCACCCGCACAGAGCGCGAGCTCTTCCTGCTGCTTACCAGCGTCAGCGGTGTCGGCGCAGCCATGGCGCGCATGGTACTCTCGGCCATGACGCCTGCCGAGCTGTGCGGCATCATCAGCGACGGCAACGACAAGATGCTCCGTCAGGTCAAGGGCATCGGCCCCAAGGCCGCCCAGCGCATCATCGTAGACCTGCACGACAAGATAGGTTCGCTCGACGTCACACCCGTTTCCTCCGGTTCGCCTGCGCCCACCGTCAATACCGAGGTGCAGAAGGAGGCCGTCAGCGCCCTCACCATGCTGGGCTTCAGCCCCGCTCCCACACACAAGGTAGTCACAAAGATACTCACCGACGAGCCCGATGCGCCCGTGGAGCGCGTCATCAAGCTGGCGCTGAAGATGCTCTGAAAAACCCTCTGACACACTATGGAATACCTGCACACAGCCCTGCTGGCCGCACTCGAGGCCGGCCGCGACATACTGGACATCTACGAAGACCCCTCGCAGGACTTCGGCATCGAGCGTAAGGCCGACAACAGCCCGCTCACACTGGCCGACAAGGCCGCCCACCGCCGCATCATGCAGCACCTCGAGCCGCTCGGCCTACCCGTACTCAGCGAGGAGGGCCAGCATCTGCCCTTCTCCGAGCGCAGCCACTGGGACACCCTCTGGATAGTAGACCCGCTCGACGGCACCAAGGAATTCATCAAGAAGAACGGCGAGTTCACCGTCAACATCGCCCTCGTGCGCCAGGGTCAGCCCCTCTTGGGCGTCGTCTATGTGCCCGCCTCCGGCCACCTCTACTTCGCCGCCTCCGGCAAGGCCTTCAAGGCCCAAGTCCCCTGCCGGCGCCCGTTCCCGTCCGTCGAGTCCATACAGGCCGCAGCCCTTCCGCTTCCGGCGGCCGATGCCCACCGCGGCTTCGTCGTCGTAGCCTCGCGCAGCCACATGTCGCCCGAGACGGAACAATTCGTCAGCCAGATGCGCCTCCGCCACACCGATGTGCAGCTCGTCAGCAGCGGCTCCAGCATCAAGATTTGTCTCGTGGCCGAGGGTAGGGCAGACGTCTATCCGCGTTTCGCACCCACCATGGAGTGGGACACCGCTGCGGGCGATGCAGTGGCCCGTGCTGCCGGCTGTGCCGTCACCGACGCCTCGACAGGCCTTCCGCTGCTCTACAACAAGGCCGACCTCCACAACCCCTGGTTCCTCGTCGAGCGCAGCCGCTGACCTCGTCCCCCTCTCTTCGAGCCCCCGAAAACATCTCCCAACTTTGGCGCCTATTCTTTTTGGAAGTCCAAAAGAAAGTTGTATCTTTGTGGCCGCTACTGCATGCGGTGGCCACGCGCTGTGCGTCAGAAACGTAAGAACACAGACACACTCAATAACAAATTTAAACTTACAGGCTTATGAAGAAAATCTTACTCACTTTGTTTGCTGCCCTTGTGGCCGTAGCCGGCTGGGCGCAGACCGAACTTTTGACAAACGGCAACTTCGAGTCGTGGACCGCCGGCCAGCCCGACGAGTGGAAGTCCACCTCGTCGGCCGGCAACGCCACCCTCGAGCAGAGCACCGATGCCCACGCAGGCTCGTACGCAGTTGTCGTCAAGAACGCCACCTCCAACAAGCGCCTTGCCTACAAGGAACTCGCGCTGAAGGCCGGCACCTACACCTTCTCCCTCTGGGTCAAGAGCGGCGATGCAGAAAAGAAGGGCTCCATCCGTCTGGGCTACGTCCCCTTGAAGGCCGACGGCACGGTGGGCACCTACGTCTATGGCGACTACACAAACGACATCGCCACCACTTGGGTGCAAGTCTCCTTCCAGTTTAAGCTCGATGCAGCCGCCACCATCAATCTCGTGGCCATGAACCCCAAGACCGACAACAAGAACCAGAAATTCTATTCCGACCTCCTCGTAGACGACGCCTCGCTGACCACCACAGACGGAGGCCTCGACGACGGCGGTGGCGGTGGTGGTGGCGATGTGCCCGGCGAGGACATCATCACCATCGAGGCCGCACAGAAGCTCTCGGCCGGCTCCAGCTGCACCATCGAGGGCACCGTAGTGGCAGTGAACACCCGCGGCGCCGTCTTTGCCGATGCCACTGGCTACATCTACTACTACAACCAGTCCATCAGCGGCCTCGCCGTTGGCGACAAGTGCACCGTCAAGGGCGCCGTCTCCGCTTACGGCGGCTTCAACCAGTTCACGGCCACAGCCACCATCACCAAGACCGGCACCGAGACCTTCGCCCTGCCCGAGCCCGAAGAGATAGACCTCGACGCATGGGCCGCCTCGCCCGTCGTACAGTACGTCAAGGTCACCGGCGTGCTCAGCATCTCCGGCGCCTACTACAACTTAGCCGTCGAGGGCAGCACCGCCAAGGGCTCCATCATCTATCCCACCGAGGCACTCACCAAAGGCCTCACCAGCGGCAGCACCGTCACCGTCTATGGCATCGCCGTCTACACCAGCAGCAACAATAGCTACGTCAACATCGCAGCCACCGCCATCACCATCGACAATGCCGTCATCGGCAAGGACATCACCAATACGCCCGACTCCGCCTACACCGTCTCCGAGGCCCGCGCCCTCATAAAGGCCGGCGAAGGACTCGACTGCAAAGTCTATGTCAAGGGAACCGTGGCCGGCCAGCCCTCCATCGACCTCGGCTTCGGCAACGCCAACTACACCATAGCCAGCGCCGGCGACTCACTGCTCGTCTATCGCGGCCTCTACCTCAAGAACGAGAAGTTCCCCTCCGAGGCAGCACTCAAGGAAGGCGACGAAGTCATCGTCTACGGCCAGCTCGTCAACTACAACGGCACCTACGAGTTCACACAAGGCAACTACCTCTATTCCATCAACGGTAAGACCGAGCCCGACGACGTGCCCATCGTAGTCACCTTCACCGACATCACCATCGCCGAGGCCGTGGCCGCAGTAGAAGGCAAGACCACTGCCAACGCCACCGCCAAGAGCAACACACGCCTCGTGCTCACCAACGCTGAGGTCATCTATGCCGACGCCGACGCCGTCTTCGTGCGTCAGGACGGCAAAGCCGTCGAGCTCTATCAGCTCGGCCTCACCTGCAAGGCAGGCGACCTGCTGGGCGGCGAAGTCAAGTGCCACCTCAAGAACTACTACGGCATACCCGAGTTCACCAAGTGCGACTCCACCGACGTCACCACCATCCTCGTCAGCGAGACAGGCCAGACACCCGTGCCCGTGCAGAGCACCGTCAGCGACGTCGTAGAGCTCCGCAACCTCTGCAACCTCGTTGAGCTGCAGGGCGTCACCGTCAGCCTCGACACCCTTGGCAACACCTACCTCACCGACGCCGAGGGCCACAAGCTGCAGCTGCGCACCCGCACGCCCGGCATAGCCGCACCCGAGGACTACGAAGGCAAGACCTACACCGTCACCGGCATCCCTGGATACATCTACAAGAACGCAGGCCAGCTCTTCGCCCTCAGCTTCACCGCCACCGGCTCCAGCGTCGCCTCCGTCAGCCTCGACGGCCAGAAGAACGAAGTGTTCGACCTCGCAGGTCGCCGCATCACGCAGCCCCGTCGCGGCCTCTACATCATGCGTGGCAAAAAAGTGCTGGTGAAGTAAAAAAAAGTCCATAGTGCATAGTTGTGCCCCTCTCCGCGGAGAGGGGCTTTTCTTTTCGCGGGTAGGGCACCCCCGCCACCAGACACCCCCGGCATTGTCGCATCACGGGTAGGGAATTTGCTTGTCAAATTCCGCATGGCACGGAGGTTTACGCCCAACACGAGCCATTATAAACAAAATTTTAGATACGAATTTTAAATAAAATTTCGAGCGAAGCGACCCATATCCATGTCAAATTCCGCATGGCAAGGAATAACGCCCCGAAGGGGCAGGAGAGTACAGGCGGGGGCGAGAGTCCCTGCTACTGGTTCGTACATACGACAAAGCGCCGAAGGTGCGACAGAGCCAATCATTCTGCCGCCCTTTCAGGGCTGCCATGCGGGTGCATCCTCTTGCAGGGGCTTCACCCCTGCCTGTGCTCTGACACCCCTTCGGGGCTAATCGCTCTCCAGTGTCATTCCGACGACAGGAGGAATCTCACCCAACAAAAAAAGCCCCTCTCCATGGAGAGGGGTTTGGGGTGAGGCTGCATCCTCGCCAGTCGGAAAGAGGAGATTCGAACTCCCGACCCCTACGTCCCGAACGTAGTACGCTACCAACTGCGCTACTTTCCGATTCTTGTTTTCGGCTGCAAAGTTACGAAAAACTTGGAGAAACACATCACTTTCTGCGATAAAATTTAAAAATAATTGCGAAAAAGTTGCACGGATGCGAAAAAGTGCCTACCTTTGCAACCGCAAATCCGACAAGGACGCGCAGTTCGAACTTTATTTCTTTGTTGGTGTCATAGCTCAGTTGGTAGAGCAAAGGACTGAAAATCCTTGTGTCCCCGGTTCGATTCCTGGTGACACCACAGCCAAAGATTCCTAAGTATCTCGCACGCAGACGCTTAGGAATTCTTCTTTTCCCTACTCAGCTAGACATCCCAACACAAGGCCACACCCCTCCGGGGTTACCGCCCATGCTTCCCTAATAATTTTTCTCCGAAAAAACCTACATACCTACACTCTTGGTGCTTATCTTGCTGTTATACAGCGCGCTTGTGAGTGTAGGTTCGGGTGTAGGCAAGCCCGTTTGGTGTAGGTTTTGCCTACACTACCCATGGTTTTTAACATTTCACAGGCGGAAAAACGAGTGCGACGCGTCAACTCACAAACTATAAGCATGTGGCCCGAGAAGTGTTAAATGTTGAGGGAAAGTGAGGCTTTATGGCGGAAAACCTACACTAAAACAGCGAACCTACACCCGAACCTACACACTGTTAACACGGTGTTTTTCTTGTTGTTAAATGCGTTTAGTGTAGGTGTGTAGGTTTTTTCGAGGAAAAATTTCTTAGGAGGAGAATACCGCAACCTTAAATCGTCTCCTCCTCAAAGCGCGATGCCTGCGGACATTTATGGCACAGGCAAGTTTTTTATAAAGAGCAAGGATGTTATTGCATTTTTTTTGTATATTTGTGGCAGAAAACAAAATGTAGTCGATAATAGTTCGATATATAGACCGAAAGCGTATAACTAACTAAAAGAATAATTCGATTATGAAAAAGGCTTTACTTTCAATTCTGTGTTTTTTTTCAATAATGATACAGGCACAAACGGAACATTTAAAGTTTATGGGCATTCCATTAGATGGAAGTATTACTGCGTTTCACACGAAATTACAGGGTAAGGGGCTTAAGTATGATGCAGAAACGACTCGTCAACTGGATTTATGCTGTCGCTGCTATAGAGGTTCGTTCTCCGGTGAAAAAGCGAGTTTCTTTGTCTATTATAATGAAAAAACAAAAATAGTTTATCGTGCAAAAGCTGTTATTACCTATCAAAACAAAGAATTAGGTGAAGAAAAATTTAAGTCATACAAGTCATTGTTAAAAACTAAGTATTCGGAAGGAAACGTGCATGATGATGAACAGAATGGGCATCCCGCTCTGACAATCGTTGTACCAGACAGCAAAATGGAACGTAAATTGGGATATGTTAGTATGTACATAAACAATGCTGTGTATTCCTTTATTGATGAAGTGTATTTGAATATTGATTATGAGGATCGTGCAAATAGTGAGGGTAATGAATCGAGCAATATGGATGATTTGTAAACGTAGGTGTCGTATTATGTTGCCTATAGTAATCAACATAGCGATAATTGTAAGTACATGAGTTGTTAATCAGTGGATTTAATGTGCATAACCTAATTCAAAATGAAACTAAAATATTTCTTGTATGGTGTTATTTCGGGCGTTATTCTGACAATTGCTGTTTTTTTTGTTATAGTAAGTGCTAGTGAAGACTCAGAAGATAGTTGCCAGTTTCAATATCATAATCTTGAACAGCCAGTGAGCTATGAGAACAAGGAAGAAACTTCTTTTAAAGTTTTTCAAGTTCTCGGCAATGCTGCATTGGCAACTGAAGTCTCTAATAAGAAATTCAAATGGTATAATGGCAATACCGTTGTTATTCTTGGTGAAAATTTTTATAGCGACCAAATTGTAACAATAAAGAACCCACAGAGGGTCGGTACATATAGTTATACCAACAAAGGTGGCATGCCGATGACGGTTCCAGTACTTGGTGGAGATACAATTGAATAAGTTTTATACATCGTTTTATCGGTCTTGCGTGCGGTGTTTTCCTATAAAATAAATCCCATATTATTCGATATGGGATTTATTTTATTTTTAGTGAGACGGAATTCTCTAGATTTTTTTTATGTGGTCAGTGTGAGGGTTGCGCTCCACAGTCTCCTTGACTTGCATATTTTCCCAATATGTGGGATGATATGCAGAAAAAGTAGGTCGAAGATGAATATTTCTGCATCTTATATGCGGCCGCTATGCGGAAAATATGTAACTTTGCAGCGCTAAAAAGAATAAATATGCAAACGAGGCAAGACAAAAAGACGCGGCTGCAGGTGATTCGCATGATTGTGAGCAGTCAGGCCATTGAGAGTCAGGAGGAACTGCAAGTGGAGATGGACAAGGCGGGCTTCCCCTGCACACAGACGACGCTGAGCCGCGACCTGAAGCAACTACGTATAAGTAAGGTACGCGCGCGTAACGGACACCCGGTCTATGCGCTGCCACACGAGGGACAGTTTGTGCACGTGCCCACACGCGAGGAGATGGACCTGGGGAAGTGGGGCGTACGCTTCTCGGGGCAGCTGATGGTGGTGCACACGCCGCCCGGACATGCCAGCATGGTGGCCTACGACATCGACTGTGCCAAGCGCACACCGTTCATCGGTACGGTGGCCGGCGACGACACTATCTTCGTGGCGCTCGGCGAGGACGTGGAGCGCGCCGAGGCTATACGCGCCATAGAGGAAATAGTGGCTCCGCTGAGGGGGAAAATCAAATAGACTTTACACACACACGATATGGAAGGAAAGAACATAGACGTAATGGTGGCCGACCTCTGCCACGAGAAGTACGTGGACACGATACTGAAAACAATAGAGGATGCAGCAAAGGTGCGCGGCACGGGTATCGCCAAGCGGACGCACGAGTATCTGGCGGCCAAGATTCGCGAGGCGAAGGCGGTGATTGCCCTCGACGGCGAGCGGTTTGCGGGCTTCAGTTACATCGAGACGTGGGAGCAGAAACGATATGTGACGACCTCGGGTCTCATCGTCCACCCCGACTATCGCGGCTGCGGACTGGCCAAACGCATCAAGGACATGACCTTCTCGCTGGCTCGCACGCGCTGGCCGCACGCCAAGATTTTCTCGCTCACGAGCGGCGCGGCGGTGATGTTCATGAACACGCAGTTGGGCTACAAGCCTGTGACGTTTGCCGACCTGACGGAGGACGAGGCTTTCTGGCGCGGATGCGAAGGATGCGTGAACGTGGACGTGCTGCACCGCACGGGACGCAAATACTGCATCTGCACGGCAATGCTCTACGACCCCGAGGAGCACCTGCCGGCCAAAATCCCCGATGAGGTGTTGGAGAGGATTAGGGAGATAGATTGCCCATAGTCCATAGTTCATAGTGCATAGTCCATAGTTAAAGCCCCTCTCCTCGGAGAGGGGTTGGGGGTGAGGCTGCATAGTCCATAGGTTATAGGTGAGAGGACCGCTAACCGCTAAAAAAGAAATAACGAATAAATATATATTGTGATGGAAAACGGAAAGAAGAAGAAGGTGGTCGTGGCCTTCAGCGGCGGGCTGGACACGAGTTACAACGTGATGTATCTGACGCGCGAGATGGGCTGCGAGGTGTATGCCGCATGCGCCAATACGGGCGGATTCAGCCCAGAGCAGTTGCGCCAGAACGAAGAGAACGCATACCGGCTGGGCGCCGTGAAGTACGTGACGCTCGACGTGACGCAAGAATACTACGAGAAGAGCCTGCGCTATATGATTTACGGCAATGTGCTCAGAAACAACTGCTATCCCATCAGTGTCAGCTCGGAACGCATCTTCCAGGCGCTGGCCATTGCGCGCTATGCCAACGAGATTGGGGCAGACGCCATCGCTCACGGCAGCACCGGAGCTGGCAACGACCAGATACGCTTCGACATGACGTTTCTGGTGAAGGCACCCGGAGTGGAGATTATCACGCTGACGCGCGACCGCAACCTGAGCCGGCAGGAGGAGGTGGATTACCTGAACCAGCACGGCTTCAACGCCGACTTTGCCCGCCTGAAGTATTCCTACAATGTGGGCATCTGGGGCACAAGTATCTGCGGCGGCGAGATTCTCGACAGCCGGCAAGGTCTGCCCGAGAGCGCCTACCTGAAGCATCCCACCAAGCAGGGTTCCGAGGTGCTGAGCATCGGCTTCAGAAAGGGCGAAATTTGCAGCGTGAACGGTGTGGAGTATGAAGATAAGATTGCGGCCATACAGGAAGTGGAGCGCATCGGCGCCGCCTACGCCATAGGCCGCGACTGCCATGTGGGCGACACCATCATCGGCATCAAAGGCCGCGTGGGCTTCGAGGCCGCGGCACCCATGCTCATCATCGGCGCTCACCGCTTCTTGGAGAAATACGTGCTGAGCAAGTGGCAGCAGTACTGGAAAGACCAGATTGCCAACTGGTATGGCATGTTCCTCCACGAGAGCCAGTATCTGGAGCCCGTGATGCCCGACATGGAAGCCATGCTCGAGAGCAGCCAGCGGCACGTGAACGGAGTGGTGACGCTCCAGTTGCGCCCATTCTCGTTCCAGACCGTGGGATGCGACACGCCCGACGACCTCGTGAAGAACAAACTTGGCGAGTACGGCGAGACGGCCAAGGCATGGAGTAGCGAGGACGCAAAAGGATTTATCAAGGTCACCAGTACGCCGCTGCGCGCGTACTATCTGGCACATCCGGAGGAAAGACAATAAAAGAGCAGCCCCCTCCCCGGGCCCTCCCCGAGGGGAGGGGGAAGCGAGGGGAGGGGCGAAACGAAGAATAGAGCTGGGATGAGTTACGCTTACAGGACGGCTTCGACTGACAGGTATGGGCTGCTGAAGGCGTTTGCCAGAGAGAACAGGCAGCATCCCACCGAGGCAGAGTCGCTCTTGTGGAACCATCTGCGGCTGAACGACTGGGGACTGAGGTTTAAGCGGCAGCACATCATAGGCGATTACATAGCCGACTTTGTTTGCTTGGAGCAGTCGCTCGTCATAGAGGTGGATGGCAGTTACCACAGCGAAGCCGAACAAGTGGAGCACGACGAAATGCGTAGCATCGTCTTGCAGCGAATGGGCTTCCGCGTGATGAGGTTCACCAACAAAGAAGTCTTTGGCGCACTGGACGAAGTGCTGAATCGCATACAAAAGGAATTAAATATAAAGACAATGACAGATAAACAAACAACTCCCTCCCCTCAGCAGGGGCTTGGGGCTAATTCTTCCTCACCTCGGGGAGGCCAGGAGGGGGCTTTGGGGCTTCAACTCCCTCCCCTCGGGGAGGTCAGGAGGGGGCTTAGGGTTGGCATCCTTGGAGCCGCCGGCTATACGGGCGGCGAACTCATCAGACTGCTGCTCAACCATCCGCAGGCCGAGATAGTCTTTGCCAACAGCGGCAGCAACGCAGGCAACCGCGTCTGCGACGTCCACAGCGGGCTGACGGGCGAGACGGAACTGAGGTTTACAGACCAGATGCCCTTCGACGAAGTGGACGTGGTCTTCTTCTGCTTCGGACACGGAAAGAGCGAGCAGTTCCTGCGCGAGCACAGCATCCCGGAGCGGGTGAAGGTGATAGACTTGGCACAGGACTTCCGCGTGAGGCGGCCCGACGGCTCGACAGACGAGTGGGTGTACGGCCTGCCCGAACTGCACCGCGAGGAAATCCGCCGTGCCACGCGGCTGGCCAACCCCGGCTGCTTTGCCACCTGCATACAGTTGGCGCTCCTGCCCGCACTGCAGGCAGGGCTCATCGGCGGAGACATTCACGTGAACGGCATCACGGGCAGCACCGGCGCCGGACAGAAGCCCACGGCCACCACTCACTACAGTTGGCGGCAAGACAACATATCGGTGTATAAGGCTTTCGAACATCAACACCTGCTCGAAATCAACCAGACGGTGCAGGAACTCTCGCCCGGATACGACGGCCGGGTGCTCTTCATCCCGCAACGCGGCTGCTTTGCGCGTGGCATCTTCGTCACGGCCTACGCCACGTGCAGCGCGTCGCAGCAGGAGGTGCAGCGCGCCTATGACAACTTCTACGCCGACGCGGCCTTCACCCACTTCGTCTCTGCTGCGCCCGACATGAAACAGGTGGTAAATACAAACAAGGCGCTGGTGAGCGCCGAGCGCATCGGAGACCAACTGCTCATGACCTGCTGCATAGACAACCTGCTCAAGGGCGCCGTGGGGCAGGCCGTGCAAAATATGAACCTGATGTTGGGGCTGGACGAACGAGAGGGACTGCGGCTCAAGGCATCTGCATTTTAGAGACGAAACGTTATGGAACTATATGATGTATATCCGCTCCTGCCCGTCAATATCGTGCGCGGCAGGGGCTGCAAGGTGTGGGACGACCGGGGGCAGGAGTACCTCGACCTCTACGGCGGGCACGCCGTCATCAGCATCGGACACTGCCACCCCCACTACGTGGAGGCGCTGTCGGCACAGATGCGCCGCCTTGGTTTCTACAGCAACTCGGTCATCAACCGCCTGCAGCAGACGCTGGCCGAGCGGCTCGGACGAGCCTGTGGCTACGAGGACTACCGCCTCTTTCTCATCAACAGCGGTGCGGAGGCCAACGAGAATGCACTCAAACTGGCCAGTTTCCACACCGGCCGGCGCCGGGTGCTCAGCCTGCAGAAGGCTTTCCACGGCCGCACAAGCCTCGCCGTGGAGGCTACTGACAACAAGAAGATAGTGGCGCCGGTGAACGACTGCGGACACGTCACCTTCCTGCCGCTCAACGACCTTGAGCCGTGGCGCGCAGAACTCCAGAAAGGCGACGTCTGTGCCTGCATCATCGAGTGCATTCAGGGCGTGGGCGGCATTCGCCTCGTGGAGCCCGACTTCTATCGTGGCCTGCGCCGCCTCTGCACCGAGACCGGGACGGTGCTCATCTGCGACGAGATACAGTGCGGATACGGCCGCAGCGGACGCTTCTTTGCCCATCAGCACCTCTTCCGCCCCGAGGAACGCGCCGCCATGGCGCCCGACCTGATTACCGTGGCCAAGGGCATCGCCAACGGCTTCCCCATGGGTGCACTGCTCGTTGGGCCGCAGTTCGAGGCCGTCTATGGCCAACTCGGCACCACGTTTGGCGGCAACCACATGGCTTGTGCGGCAGCACTGGCCGTGCTCGACGTCATGGAGAAGGAGCACCTCGTGGAGAACGCGCGGCGCGTGGGCGACTTTCTGATGCAGAAAATCCGTGGCCTCGGCAGCCCGAAAATCACGGACGTCCGTGGCCGAGGGCTGATGATAGGCATCGAGCTGAGCGAGCCCTACAAGGAGACACGCCAGCGCCTGCTCACCGAGCAGCACTGCTTCACGGGCTGCGCCGGCACAAACACACTGCGCCTGCTGCCGCCGCTCTGCCTCTCGCAGGAGGAGGCCGCCCAGTTTGTAGAGAAACTGCGTGCCGTATTGTAGAACATCAAAAATAGAAAGCAGACATGACCGAAGACATTAAGCAAATAGGACAGCGACTGAAGGGACTCAGAGACGTGCTCGACATCGAGGCACAGGAAGTGGCAGACCTCTGCGGCATCAGCCTCGAACAGTACGAGAAGATGGAACGCGGAGAGAGCGAGCTCTCGGTGGCCAACCTGCAGAAGATAGCTCGCGAGTATAAGGTGGACCTCGACGTCCTGCTCTTCGGGGAAGAACCCCACATGAGCAACTACTTCCTGACACGCAGCGGACAGGGACTCAGCGTGCAGCGACGCAAAGCTTATCACTACGAGAGCCTGGCCAGCGGCTTCCGCGGACGTAAGGCAGAACCGTTCATCGTAACCGTGGAACCGAAGCCCGAGGACGCTCCGCGCGAAAGCAATTCGCATCCGGGGCAGGAGTTCAATATGGTGTTCGAAGGACAACTCGAACTGACCATCGGCAAGAAAGTGCTCACGCTGAACGTGGGCGACAGCATCTATTTCGACGCCACACAGCCACACGGCATGAGAGCACTCGGCGGACAGCCCGTGAAGTTCTTGGCGATTATCTTTTAAATGTCCCTTGCAATGCTTGAAAGATTCTTAAAACAGGTTAGTTTCTCCTCCGAGGAGGACTACCAGAAGCACCTTGAGTTCATCGTGCCTCAGCATTTCAACTTCGCATACGATGTGGTGGACGCATGGGCTGCCGAACAGCCCGACAAACTGGCACTGCTCTGGGTAAGCGAGAACGGCACCGAGCGGAGGCTCACTTTCCGAGAGCTGAAGGAAGAGTCGGACCGCGCCGCATCCTATCTCCGGAGCCTCGGCATCGGGCACGGAGACATGGTGATGCTCATTCTCAAGCGCCGGCTCGAGTGGTGGCTCTGCATGTTGGCGCTCCACAAACTGGGCGCAGTGGCCATACCTGCCACGCACATGCTCACGAAACACGACATCGTGTATCGCAACAATCGCGCATCGGTGAAGGCCATCGTGTGCGTCAACGAGCCCTACGTCATGGGCGAGGTGCAGAAATCCCTGCCCGAGAGTCCCACCGTGGAACGTGTCATCGTGGTGGGCGACAAGGCCGACGCACCCGTGCCGGCAGAAGGCATCTTCCACGACTGGCATGGCGAGATTGGCAACGCTCCGCAGTTCGTCCGTCCGCAGCACGTCAACGAGAACGAAGACACGATGCTCATGTACTTCACGTCCGGCACCACAGGCGAACCCAAGATGGTGGCACATGACTTCCTCTACGCAATGGGCCACCTGACGACTGGCGTCTTCTGGCACAACCTTGGCCCGGACAGCATCCATCTGACGGTGGCCGACACGGGCTGGGGCAAGGCCGTTTGGGGTAAGCTCTACGGCCAGTGGTTTGCCGGCGCGTGCGTCTTCGTCTTCGACCACGAGAAATTCTCGGCCGACAAGATACTGCGGCAGATAGAGAAGTACAGAATCACCTCGTTCTGCGCGCCGCCCACCGTCTATCGCTTCCTGATTCGCGAAGACTTCAGCCAGTACGACCTCTCGTCACTGCGCTATTGCACCACGGCCGGCGAAGCGCTGAACGCTGCCGTGTACGAACGTTTCCGCGAGCTTACGGGCATTCAGCTCATGGAAGGTTTCGGACAGACAGAAACGACCATGACACTGGGCACAATGCCGTGGATGAAACCCAAGCCCGGCAGCATGGGGAAGCCCAATGCGCAGTACGAAATAGAACTGCTGCGGCCCGACGGCACACCCTGCGAGGACGGCGAGAAGGGCGAGATAGTGGTGCGGGTGCCGGAAGGACGCAAACCGCTCGGCCTCTTTAAATATTACTACCGCGATGAGGCTCTCACGCACGAAGCCTGGCACGATGGATACTACTTCACGGGCGACATGGCGTGGCGCGACCAGGACGGCTACTTCTGGTTCGAAGGACGTGCCGACGACGTCATCAAGAGCTCCGGCTACAGAATCGGGCCCTTCGAAGTGGAGAGCGCGCTCATGACACATCCGGCCGTGGTGGAGTGCGCCATTACGGGCGTGCCCGATGAAACGCGCGGAATGGTGGTGAAGGCCACAGTGGTACTGGGCAAGGAATGGAAGAAACGTGCCGGAGCCGCGCTGGTGGAGGAACTGCAGCAGCACGTGAAGCGAGTGACGGCACCATACAAATACCCGCGAATCATAGATTTCGTGGACGAACTGCCAAAGACCATCAGCGGCAAGATTCGTCGCGTGGAGATTCGCCAAAAAGACAACCAAGCATGAAATTCGGAATCATAGGAGCCGGAAACATGGGCCGTGCCTTGGCCCTCGGACTGGCACAGAGTGGAGCGGTGAAGGCCGCAGACGTGTGCGTCAGCAATCCTCACACGCAGAAATTGGAACAACTGAAGGCCGCTGCGTCCGACGTGAACGTCACCACCAGCAACGTGGAGTGTGTGCGCGAGGCCGACGTAGTGGTGCTGGCCGTAAAGCCGTGGAAACTGGCCGAAGTGGTGGCCGAAGTTACGCCCCATCTGCAGGCCAGACAAGTGGTTTGCTCCGTGGCGGGCGGAGTGGGGCTTACGGCCCTGCAGGAAATGTTTGCCCAGGCAGGTGCTAACCCGCTGCCGCCGCTTTACTACCTCATCCCCAACACTGCCATAGCACAGCGGCAGAGCATGACATTCATGTGCTCCGCAGGCAGCAACCGCGAGACGGACGAATGCCTGCTGGCTGTCTTTCGTGAGTTGGGCGACGCCATGCTGGTGGAGGAACGGCTGATGAACGCCGGCATGGTGCTGGCCTCGTGTGGCATCGCAAACGCACTTCGCTACGTGCGGGCTGCCACCGAGGGCGGTGTGCAACTGGGCTTCCGTGCCGCAGACGCGCAGCACATCGTGGCTCAGACGTTGCGCGGAGCAGCCAGCCTGCTGGACGCTGAAGGCGCACACGCCGAGGCCGAGATAGACAAAGTGACAACCCCGGGCGGACTGACGATACGCGGTCTGAACGCGATGGAGCGCGAGGGATTCTCGAACGCCGTCGTGCAAGGACTGCTGGCAGCAATGCCCGAAAACGAAAGGAGGGGATGATGTACAGACGAGTGGCAGTGAAGGTGGGCAGCAACGTGCTGACACGCAGCGACGGCACGCTCGACATAACCCGCATGTCGGCGCTTGTGGACCAACTGGCTGACTTGCGCCGCCGGGGTGTGGAGGTGATACTCGTCTCGTCGGGTGCCGTGGCCAGCGGACGCAGCGAGATGCACCTGCCGGCTTCCGAGACGGAGCAGATGGACGGGGTGGAGCAGAGACAACTCTTCTCGGCCGTCGGGCAGGCCAAGCTGATGGGACGATACGTAGAGCTCTTTCGCGACCATGGCATTCATGTGGGGCAGGTTCTGACCACCAAAGAGAATTTCTCCACGCCCCGCCAGAACGAGAATCAGCGCCAGTGTATGACCGCTATGCTGTCGCACGGCGTGCTGCCGATTGTCAATGAGAACGACACCGTGTGCGTCACCGAGCTGATGTTCACCGACAACGACGAACTGAGCGGCCTCATTGCTCAGCTGATGGGCTGCGACGCGCTGATAATACTTTCTAACGTGGACGGACTCTACACCGGCAACCCGAAGGAGGCCGCGAGCCGTGTCATTCGCGAAGTGCATCAGGGCGAAGACATTGCGCAGTTCATTCGCTCGGACGAGCGCTCGTCGGCCGGACGCGGCGGCATGGACAGCAAATGCCTGACGGCGCAGACCGTGACTGCTGCTGGCATACACGTTTACATCGCCAACGGCAAGCGCGAGAACGTGCTCACCGATTTACTCTCGCAGCCCGACTCCATACCATTTACTCATTTCTTGCCATGACAGATTTGCAGCATACATTTTCGCTGGCCCGCGAGGCTGGCAGACAACTGGGTAGCGTTCGCTCGGCCGACACGGACCGTCTGTTGCTCGACTTGGCCGACGCCATCGCTCAGCAGGCGGACGCCCTGCTCTCGGCCAACGTAGAAGACCTTAGCCGCATGTCGCCCGACGACCCACGCTACGACCGTCTGCGGCTCACACGCGAGCGTTTGGCTGAGATTGCCGACGGACTGCGCCACGTGGCGGCACTCCCGAGTCCGCTGGGTCGGACGCTGAAAGACGCGGTCTTGCCCAACGGCCTGCACATTCAGCGTGTGAGCGTGCCATTCGGCGTTATCGGCATCATCTTCGAGGCGCGACCGAATGTCTGCTTCGACTGCTTTGCCCTGTGCCTGAAGGCGGGCAGCGCCTGCATTCTGAAGGGCGGCAGCGACGCGGCGGCAAGTTGCGAGGCCATCGCGGCACTCATACGCTCGCAGTTGGTACGTCACGGCCTTCCCGAGGCGGCCATCACGCTGCTTACCACACGCGAGAGCACGGCCGAACTTTTGCGCGCTCGCGACTACGTAGACCTGATTATTCCACGCGGTAGCCGACGGCTGATAGACTTCGTGCGCGAAAACGCACGCGTGCCTTTCATCGAGACGGGTGCCGGTGTGGTGCATTGCTATGTGGATGTCGACGCCGACCTGCAGAAAGCCACGGCCATCGTGACGAACGCCAAGGCGCGACGCGTAAGCGTCTGCAACGCGCTGGACTGTCTGATTATCCACAGGCAGCGGCTGAAGGACCTGCCGCAGTTGTGCGGTCCGCTGCTGGAGATGGGATGCGTTGTTGAGGCCGACGAGCGCGCACTGCCCCATCTGCCGGGCGCCGTGCCTGCCACAGAGGCCTCGTTCGGCACTGAATTCCTGGCACTGCGCATGGCCGTGAAGACCGTGGATAACCTGGATGAGGCGCTCCGTCATATACAGACATTCGGCTCGGGTCACAGCGAATCAATCGTGACCGAGAACGAGACTACGGCACGCCGCTTCCTCGCCGAGGTGGATGCCGCCTGTGTCTATTGGAACGCCCCGACGAGCTTCACCGACGGCGCCCAATTCGGGCTGGGTGCAGAGATAGGCATCTCGACGCAGAAACTGCACGCCCGAGGCCCGATGGCACTCGAAGAGATTACAACCTACAAGTGGATTGTGTGCGGCAACGGCCAGACGCGTCCTTAGAAATAATTCTTCCAATACGATGAAACGAATCGCCTGCATCCTGCTGATTTCCTTCTTCGCTCTCTGTGTCGGCGCTGTGCCGACGGCGGAGACAGACACCCTGCTGCGTGTGCTCCGCGAGGAACTGGCTGCCGACTTCGACGAGTTGCAGCAGCAAGACGTGAAGCCCTACTTCATGAGTTTCCGTGTGCTGGAGACATGGGAGGCCGACATAGTTGCCTCCTTTGGCTTCCTCTACAATTCGCACCAGCGACACAATCGCACTTTCACCCCACAGGTGCGTGTCGGCTCGCCCGAGTTGGACAACTTCAAGTTTAGCAACCAATCCAGCGTCGGCTCGAGTGCGCTGCCCCTCGGCAACGGTTCGGCAGATGCCCTTCGCGCTGCCATGTGGCTGCCGATGATTTCTGCCTACGACCGCGCATCCAACGCCTATCGCAGCGCGCAGAGCAAACTGCGCTCGCAGGCCGACAACGAAGACAAGGCGCCCTGCTTCAGCTCGCCCGTCGGAGAGAAGGGCGCGACGTACTACGAGGCACCTCTCGCCCGTCCCGCGCTGACAGCGGAGGAACAGCGTGCGTGGGAGACGCGTCTCTGCCACGTTACGGCAGCCTTCCGCCAGTATCCGCAGTTCAACAGGGCAGAAGCCGTACTGCAGATGGAGAACCAGCGTGCGCACTTGGTTAATACCGAGGGCGTGGCCGTCGTGCAGAACCGCGTCAGCTATCGTGTTTTCATCCAAGCCGAGGTGAAAACGGAGGACGGCATGGTGTTGCCCCTCATGCAGAGCTACTACGCCACCACGCTGGACGCGCTGCCCGACGAGGCAACGATGATTCGCGCCGCCGAGGACATAGGCCGCCGCCTCGTCGCCCTCGCCAAGGCACCCGTTGCAGACCCCTATACGGGTCCGGCCCTGTTGAGCGGTCCGGCCAGCGGTGTCTTCTTCCACGAGATATTCGGACACCGGCTTGAGGGGCACCGTATGAAGACAGGCGGACAGACGTTCCGCAAGATGGTGGGAGAGCAGGTGCTGCCCACAGAATTCCAAGTTTATTGCGACCCCACGCTAACGCACTACGGCGCGCAGCCTCTGAACGGCGGTTACGTCTATGACGACGAAGGGACACGAGCCCGTCGGGTGGACAATGTGGTGAACGGCGTGCTCAGGGAATTCCTGATGAGCCGTGTGCCACTGGACAGTTTTCCGCAGAGCAACGGCCACGGCCGCACGGCCGCTGGGCGCGACCCCGTGAGCCGGCAGTCGAACCTCGTGGTGGAGACACGAAAACCGCACACCGAGGCGGAACTGCGCCGCATGCTGCTCGACGAGGCACGCCGGCAGGGCAAGGAATACGGCTATCTCTTCCAGAGTGCCAGCGGTGGCTACACCAGAACGGGCGAGGGTGGGAGCATTAACTCGTTCGACGTGAAGCCGCTGGAGGTTTACCGCATCTATGTGGACGGCCGGCCCGACGAATTGGTACGCGGCGTGAGTCTGATAGGCACGCCACTATCGATGTTCTCGAACATCGCAGCGGGCGGCGACACGCCCTCCTCGTTCATCGGCGTGTGTGGTGCCGAGAGCGGGTGGGTGCCGGTGAGCGCCACTTCGCCCATGATTTTCTGCACAAAGATAGAGACACAGCGCGTGCAGGCGAAGTCGTCTCTGATGCCGAGCCTGTCCGCTCCGCAGATGGGACGGGAGAATACGGGCGTGGCGGACGTGGCTCCGGAGGAAGTCGTCTTTCGGGCGCTGTCCGACGAGATGCAGCGCTCGATGGACAGCCTGCGCGCCGAAGGGCAGCCTGCACCGTTCCTCATCGACTACCGCCTGCAGCGTCAACGACGGGTGGTAATCAGCGCTTCGCGTGGCGAACTCACGGTGCTCGACTGTTGGCCGTGGACGCAGGACTTTGAGGCGCAGGTTGTTCTGGGAGACCACCACTGCAGCAGCCTAAAGACGGCAGAACCAGAATTGGATGGCGCAACAATTCCTATGGCTACGGACTACGACAACCTGCGCCGTCAGGCGTGGCTTGCCACAGATGCCAGATACAAGCAGGCCATTTCCGACCTTGAAAACAAGAAACGCGACCTGAAGAAGGTGACACGGCCCAAGGACGAGGAAGCGCTGGACGAGTTCTTTGCGGCAAAACCTGTGGTGAGTATTCAGAAACGCGCGCCCGAGAGCGAAAATCTGCGCACCGACGAACTGGCCGCCTACGCGCAGCGCCTCTCGCTCATCGCCAACGAATTCCCCGAACTGACCGACAGCCGGGCGGAAATAACCCTAAGACAGGCCGACATCTACCGCCTGACGAGCGAGGGAGTCCGCGTGGCGCAGCCGCAGGACGACGTCGTCACCGTCCTTTTCACGTTCCATCTATACCGCTCGCCCCTCGGCGGGAGTGCTAATTCCGAGCATGAGAAAAAATATAGTACAGCCAGCGAAGCATTGGCCGACAGTGCGCAATTTATCCGGCAACTGCGCCAGTACGTAGGCAACCGGCTCAGTACGCTGAGCGACTCGGTTGCCGAGGATTACTATGTGGGTCCCGTTCTTCTGGAGAACGGCGCCAGCAGGAGAATTTACGACAGGGCCAACACCGGAAATTGGCTTTTCCGTGCGCGACATCCGTTTACGGAAAGCGCCCGAAGCAACTTTGTTAAGCGCGACCGCAAGATTGTGGATGAGAAAATCAGCATTCGGCAAGACCCAACGCTACGGCAGTGGGAAGGCAAGCCGCTTGTGGGCTATTACACGGCAGACGCCAACGGGCAGCCGCCGCAGGCCGTAACGCTGGTGGAACACGGCATCTTCCGTGGGCAACTATGTGGCGCCACGCCTGCACTTGGCACCGCCGCTCCGACGGGAAACCTGCGCTTCAACAATCCTTTCGTCTGGAACGGTCCGATGGGCGTGAGCACGGCGCCCGGTGTGCTGCGTGTAGAGAGCAGCAAGTGCGTCCCGCTGAGCAAGATGCGAAAGATGCTTTTGCGCAGTGCCAAGCGCGAAGGCTACGACCATGCATACCTCTGGCGCGACGAATTCTTGTATCGTATCAACGTTGAGGACGGCCGCGAAACACTAATCGGCCTGAAAGGCGTCGAACTTGGCAGCAGGACTATACGCCACATCGCTGCACTTTCCTCAGAGCAGGAGGTCGTGACGACGAGCGAATGGGGCGGTGCGCGCTTCTCCATCGTAGGACCGAAGGCAATGCTGCTGAACGATATAGAGATAACGGCTGACGAGCCCGTAAAGAGGGCCAAGCCTGTGCTGACATTCCCGCTAAAAAGATAAACTAAAAGATAAAGGACATGAAAAGTTTTCTCAACGTCGAAGACTTGGGTTCACTCTCCCAAGCACTCGAAGAGGCGCGTCAACTGAAGCAAGACCGCTTCCGTTTCGACCAACTGGGGCGCAACAAGACGCTGCTGATGGTCTTCTTCAACAACAGCCTGCGCACGCGACTTTCCACGCAGAAGGCTGCCATGAATCTGGGCATGAACGTCATTGTGCTGGATGTGAACGCCGGCGCCTGGAAACTCGAGACCGAGCGCGGAGTTATCATGGATGGCGACCGGAGCGAACACCTGCTGGAGGCCATCCCGGTGATGGGCTCTTACTGCGATGTGATAGGCGTCCGCTCGTTTGCCGGCCTGACGGACCGCGAATACGACTACGCCGAAACTGTTTTCCGGCAGTTTGTCGAGTACAGCGGCCGGCCGGTGTTTGCCATGGAAACGGCCACCGTACATCCGCTGCAGGCCTTTGCCGACCTGATAACCATCGAGGAATACAAGGAGCGGCAGCGGCCCAAAGTGGTAATGACGTGGGCACCGCATCCCAAATCGCTGCCCCAGGCCGTTCCCAACAGCTTCGCGCAGTGGATGATGGCAGCCGACGTGGACTTCGTGGTGACGCATCCCGAGGGCTACGAGCTCGACCCGAAATTCCTCTGCGGCGCTCGCGTGGAGTACAATCAGCAGGCCGCACTCGAGGGTGCCGACTTCGTCTATGCCAAGAACTGGAGTTGCCCGGGTGTGACGCGCCCTGCCGACTATGGCAAGGTGCTGGATGACTACCATCGGATGATGCATTGGACGGTGGACGAGGCACACATGGCACTGACGAACAACGCTCACTTTATGCACTGCCTGCCTGTACGCCGCAACATGATAGTGAGCGATGCTGTCATCGAGGACCCGCGCAGCCTGGTCATTCCCGAGGCAGCCAATCGCGAGATTAGCGCCACCGTGGTGCTGAAGCGCATCCTGCAGGAACTCTGACTTCGATACACAAAATGCCACGCGTCGCATGAAGCAAAACCACGTGTGGCGTGAACCGACGGCACGTGTCGCATTTCGGATTGCGACACGTGCCTTTTTTGTCCGTCTCCGAGCGTGAAGAAAGGCCCAAAGGAAAGAAATGGCAACGCAACGCTCAAAAAAATGCTTTCAAACTTTGAACGAAAAAGAAAAAAGACGTATATTTGCAACGTTAAACCTTAAAAAAGATGAAAATGATAGCTGTCAAGGCAAAATATGCACTTCTTTCAGCACTGTTTGTAGCGCTATTCCTGAGCGCTTGTAAGGAGAATATTGACGAATCTGCACGTTACGTCTTCAAGGAAGAGACCATCCTTTCCTATCTCGAGAAGCACGACGACTACACGGAATACGTGAAGTTGCTGAAGATAATGCCAGTCAGCATCGTCAGCGAGTCCACCGTGGCTCAGTTGCTTGCGGCCCGCGGCAATTACACCGTGTTTGCGCCGACAAACGACGCCATACAGAAGTACCTCGAGGAGCTGGTGGAGAAGGAAATCATAGCATCGCCCTCGTGGGACGCCTTCACCGACTCCACAAAGCTTGACTCCATTCGCCACGTCATCGTGCACAACAGTGTCATCGACGGCGGCGAGGAAGGTTTCTACGAGACATATTCTTTCCCGACGGACGACAACGCCGAGATGCCAATGAACAACATGAACGGCCGTAAGTTGGCAGTGCATATGATAGAGGGCACCGACAGCATTTACATGGACGGCGACTGCCCGATAAACATTCGCAACCGCAACATCTACGCGCTGAACGGCATTATCCACCAGATGGAGAAAGTCGTTGCACCGAGCATTGTATCGCTCGGCGGCATACTTCGCACCGTTGTCGACGAGCAGAAGGGGCCGTACCTCGTAACGGCACGCTGCATCATGCAGTGCGGATATATCGACACGCTGGAGGTGACACGCGACGAAGTGTACGAGCGCCTCTATCAGACCGGCGAAATCCCCATACGTATCCATGCCGAATCCAAGGGCTTGAAATCCCTGACCGACGGCTTTGCCTATGCACCCGAGCACCGCAAGTACGGATACACGATATTCTCGGAAACCGACGATTGGTGGGAGGCCGAGCTGGGTAAGCCCGCCAAGGACATCATGCCGGCCGACGTACAGCAGTGGGTGGTGGACCACAACTGCTATCCCGAAGCCAAGGATAACACCGACTACCTCTCGGAGGACAACGTGCTCAACCAGTGGATTTCCTACCACATCCTGCCGTACCGCCTCGCGGCCGACAGACTTGTCATCCACTACAACGAGCAAGGATACTATCAGCCGTCAAAAACTCCGACCTACACCATCCCCGTGATGGAATTCTACACCACAATGGGAAAGCGTCGCCTGCTGAAGATCTACGAGAGCAAGGAAAGCAATGGTGTGTACCTCAACCGCTTCCCCAAGATTAACAACGGACGAAGCGAGGACGGCCACGAAGCCAGCTGCCTGCCGTCTCGCGTGGGCTGCCGCGTCAACAACGACGCACCCAACCTGCTCGACTACAACATGGAGAACGGTATCATCTACTCCATCGATGCACCGCTCTCGTACAACGACAGCGTCCGCAACAATCTGGCACGTCAGCGCCTGCGCTACGAGGGTGCCAGCTTCTTCCCCGAACTGATGAACAACGACATCCGTCGGCAGCCGTTCTCCTCGGCACGCTTCCAGAACGTATGGCTCATGGACGACACGCAGTATAAGTACCTCGACAACCTCAGCATCAACGAAGGCACCACGTTTGTGTACTACAATGCCTATAATCTGGGCTGGGGTTCGTATCAGGGTGACGAGCTGAAAGCCGTAGGCCGCTACGAGTTGCTGTTCAAGTTGCCGCCAGTGGCACGCCGTGGCACATACGAGTTGCGCTATCGCGTATTGGCAACCACCGCCCGTGGTGTAGCCCAGTTGTATTTCGGCGAAGATCCCAACAATCTGCCTGTGACGGGTATCCCCGTGGACTTGGTGCTCTGTGGCGACGAAGCCCGCTGTGGCGTGTCGGGTGTGGCACGCGTCGGTTATGAGCAAGATTCTGGCGATGAGGACTACGATGCCGAGATAGATAAGCGTATGCGCAACCACGGCTTCATGAAGGGCGAGAAAGGTACCTGGAACGGAAGTACCAACTGTCGCTCCCACGGCTACAAGCACATCGTGCGCCACCTCGTTACGCGGCAGACGCTCGACCCCGACAAGACGTACTACCTGAAGTACAAGTCGGTGCTCGATTCTGATGCGAAGGAATTCTACATGGACATTATCGAAATCTGTCCGAAGGAAGTGTACGACAATCCCATGACGCCGGAGGATATCTGGTAAGTGTGCTTTCCCTGCAATAAGTGTGAATTTTTTGCAGAGTGCGTGCTCGGTCAGAAAAAAATGCTTATCTTTGTGGCGAAATAAACAATTAAAACATAATGATGAAGAATCAGAATTTATTTAAGAGAGTGTGTTTCGTACTGCTTCTGGCTGCGGCTGTGGCCGGATGTAAGGAGTCGATAGACACTTCGGCTCGCTATGTCTTTAAGTACGACACCGTGCTTTCTTATCTCAAGAAACACGATGTCTATTCCGAGTACGTGAAGTTGCTGGATCTCGTGCCTGTGTCTCCGATGAGCTCAAGTACCGTGGCTCAGTTGCTCTCGGCCCGCGGTAATTATACCGTGTTTGCTCCCACGAACGATGCCATTCAGGAATACTTGGAATCGCTGGTGGCAGATGGACTGATACCCACTGCTTCTTGGGAAGCCTTCACCGATTCTGCGAAGCTCGACTCCGTCCGCAAGGTGGTTGTCTACAACGGAATTATCGATGGCGGCGACGACACTCAGTACGAGACCGCTCAATTCCCTGAAGTGGACAAGGCAGAATTCCCGTTGCCCACGATGAACGACCACAAACTGGCCGTACATTATATAAAGAATGAGCCCGACAGCATTTATATCAACGTGGATAATCCGTTGAGCAACACGCAGCGCGACATTCTTTGCCTCAACGGCATCATCCACCAAATGCAGAAAGTCATCGCTCCGCGCGACATTACGGCGGCAGACTACATCCAGGAAGCCCTCGACGAGAAGCGCGAAGGATTTCTGACGGCCTTCCGTGTCATTCAGGCCTGTGGACTTATGGACACGCTGATGAAGGTTCGCGACGAAGTGTACGAGTCACTCTATCAGCAGGGCGACAAACTGCCCGTGACGGTGCCGATGACGCGCTTTGCCGAAAGCAGCAACAAGGCCACTACGCCCGAGCATCGCAAATACGGCTTCACGCTCTTCCTCGAGACCGACGACTTCTGGCGTTCTCAGGGCCTCGACCCGCAGGCATCGGACTTGCTGCCACGTCTGACGCAGTGGATTCTGGACAATCATCAATATTCCAACGAAGATGTCTTCGTCACCGACGAGAACTACGAGAGCGAGGACCATCTGCTCTATCAGTGGATTACGTACCACATACTGCCGATGAAGATTCCCAGCAACCGTCTCGTGTTTCATTTCAACGAGTGGGGCTACAATCCCAGCAATCCGTACACTTACACGATACCCGTGACGGAGTACTATTCCTCGTTTGGAAAACGCCGTCTCTTCAAACTCATTGAGACTTCCATGAGCAATGGCGTGTGCATCAACCGCTTCCCCAAGCTCGACAACGGGCGCCGCGGCTCAGGTCGCGAGGTGGAATGCGACGCCGACAAGGTGGGATGCCACGTTCTCACTGAATCTGAAATGGCTATCACGGCAGACATCATCAACTGCAACATCTATCCCATCGACGCTCCACTTTCGTACAACGATGATGTGCGCGACAATCTCTTCCGCCAGCGCATCCGTTTCGACATGATGAGCATCTTCCCCGAGGCTATGAACAACGACTTCCGCAAAAAGAAGTCCACGGCCGAGGCAAACCAGTACATCTATATCCCCAACACGGTGAAGGAGTACAACTATCTGCCCGACATGATTCAGAACGAGGACGCCCAGTTCGTGTATTACAACGCGTATAACAACAACTGGTGTAACCTCAACGAGGACGAGATGAAGGCCACTGGCCGCTGGGAGTTCACGTTCCGCCTGCCGCCTGTGCCGCGCCGCGGTACTTACGAAGTGCGCTACAAGGTGCTGGCAAACTCGAAGCGTGGCATCGGTCAGCTCTATTTTGGCGATAATCCCAATAACTTGCCCGTGGCTGGTATTCCGTTGAACCTGAATCTGGCCACCGATACCGACCGTAAGACAGGTACCGACAGTAATTTCGGCTGGGAGCGCGACACGGAAGACGACGAATACAATGCCGAAGTGGACAAGCGAATGCGCAATAACATGGTGCTGAAGGGAAGTAAGTCCATTACGCGCTATCAGTCCCAGACGAGCGAGCGCGATTACAGCGAGCGCGAAAACGTACGCCGTATCTTCGTGCGCCAGACGCTCGACCCGAACAAGACGTACTACATGAAGATAAAATCTGTGCTCGACACGGACCAGAAGGAGTTCTACATGGACTACCTGGAATACTGCCCGAAAGAGGTTTACGACAACCCCAACGAGCCTGAAGATATTTGGTAAGAGACGAAGCGTTCTTCCTTTCGGGAGAACGCTTTTTTCTTCCTGGCCGGCGGATTTCGGCTGTGGCTATTGCAGGAGAACTGCTTTCTGATAAAACTATTTGATATGGCGATATTCAAACGTCTCGAGGGAATGCCCGGTCCTCGATATGGCAAGCATTGCTACTTCAGCGAAGGTGCTGTGGTGGTGGGCGACGTAGAGATGGGCGACGACGTGACAATCTGGTTCAACGCTGTCGTGCGTGGCGATGTGGACTACATCAAGATTGGCGACCGCACGAATGTGCAGGACAACAGCTGCCTGCATACGCTCAATGGGCGTGCCCCCATCATCTTGGGCAATGACGTAACGGTGGGACACTGTGTCACACTCCACGGATGTGAGGTTCGCGATGGTGCTCTCATCGGCATGGGAGCAACGGTGCTCGACCACGCAGTGGTGGGGCGGGGCGCCATCGTGGCTGCCGGGGCGCTTGTGCTGAGCAATACGGTGATTGGCGACGG
>Ga0310694_10001339_pt1 | contig 28294 bp, 17 predicted proteins | sample 174DNAGHGhighgp2_FD_203884 | JGI IMG/M metagenome (GOLD analysis project Ga0310694, IMG submission 203884) | Sheep rumen microbial communities from Palmerston North, Manawatu-Wanganui, New Zealand - 1742 DNA GHGhigh gp2 (v2) (version 2) | ecosystem: Host-associated > Mammals > Digestive system...
AAAACGGATTGGGTGGAAAGTATAGTGCTATCGGTGAGGCCTTGGATAAGGGAACCAAAGGTGATGACAATACTATTATTCCAATCAGTTCTAAATCCTTTGTTGCGATGTTGAGCGACCCTGAGTTTATTAAGGAATGTGTTAACCGCAATATGGGTGAAATCTTTAAGAAGTGGGGAGATAACTGGGTCGTTAACGGTAGGAGCTATTTGCAGGATGTGTTGGCATCTGAGCCTCAGGTGAACAACTCTGATGATGATACTGTGAGAGCAGTACCTGTCGCAGTTGGTCCGTCGTTGAAGCGTTCAAACACTGACCGTGAATTTACTGGTGATGACATTATCGCCCAGACTCACATTACGATGCAGATTGGTAAGGGTTCTGTTATCAAGGACCTCAGTGCTAAGCAGATTGAAGCTGACGCTGCAAGACGTAAGGACGAAGGGTTGTCGCTTGACGAATGGGTGGAAGAACTGAAACAGGAAGCCCGCTCTGGAACCAACATTAACGAGGATGAACAGGAAGAACTATGGCGTGAAGCTCTGAAAAAGCATGGCCTTGATGAGAAGACACTTAGCAAGAATGTAAAAAATGCTTTCAAACACACCACCCCTAATGCGGAGACTTCAGTCGTATTCGATTTGTACGACGGCACCAATCCACATACGTTTAAGGTCGATGGTGAGATTGATAATAAGCTTGATGCGACGGATTTCCAGAACATCATTGCCCGTAAGGTTAAGGCTGGTGGCGAAGGCCATGTGTATTTCATCAGTATTCCGCACGGCATTGCGTTCGCAACCATGCAGGACGACGAGGGTACTATTGTTCGTAATGAGAATATGGATACCTTGTGCAGAGGCCTGTACTGCAATGGCGCTGAATACAATTATAAGAGCGTAAGGGACTTGATGAGGTCTCCTATCGGAAGGTATTGCAACGCTGTCGTTAGGAAAGGAAAAACTGGTAGACTTCAGTTCAGTACGAAAGAAGCAAACACTGCTCTTGGTAAGGTGTTGTCTGTCATGAAGGACATGAAGGAGGACGGAAAGACGTTCAATCCTGGTCCTGTGGATAAGTTGTCTACGGCTATTAAGGTTATTAGCCAAATCATGAGCACCTCTGCGTATCCAGAAGATGAGGTTGAGTCTATACTCAATGCGTTTATGAATCCTGAGTTGGTCATGTCAGTGGAAACTTACAATCAGAGTGAAGGTAAGTTTAGTTTCCACGCAATCAATCATAGGCACAGGAACCTGATGGGTGCTAAACTGATTAAGCATCTGTCCGATATGTACAACCTCGATAACACAGTTCGTGGATATAACGCACAAAACGTTGCAAATATTCTTGACGTGGTTGCCCCAGGAAACTGGAATTTGACCCAGTGGAATTATGGCAACGTAATGAGGGCAGTGTCTGCATCGTATGGAGCATCGGATGATGTCAATGTAGAAGACGTTGAGGGTGGCGTGAATGCCGAGCCTGATACCGAAGGCGAGAACGAACTTACCGATGCAGATGTATGGTATCCTGATGTCAAGGGTGTAGACGACGCCTTTGATGACAACATCAACAACCAGACCGCAGACGATGGTGGTGTTGGCGATGTTGCTTCGGAAGATGAAGTTGGCCATGAAGGTATCGGTGGTGAAGATTACAAATTGGTTCACGACACCTTTGAATCTGTATTTGACAGATTGTTCCCGAATCCAGAAGCAGTTAAGTTTAATGAGAAGGATACTGCTAGTCTGAAGAACAACCTTGTAACTGCATTGGCTAGATTGCAGAAACAGGGTTCTCTTGACATCAAGGTGGCTCATAAGGTCGCTAGCCTCGACACCACACATTTCCAGCACTTCATTCAGGATTTCTGGAAAACTGTTAGCGAGGCAATTGATAAGAAGCCTGATGTTACTGACAATTCTCTCCGCATGAGCGCATTTATTGACGAAGAGGATGAGAACAATGCCATGTTTGGTGGTGTTTCCGAATCCGAAGTCAAGGATATCTTGAAGGCTGGCCTGAATACCGACGATGCAATGGATAAAATTCTTATCCCAGAAATCGGAAGCTTGATGGTCAAATACGCCATGGACGATAGCCTTAACAACGATGGTCTCGAAAACAAGTTTGAGAGTGATTACCTTGTATCGTGCTTTAACAAAAAATTCAGCGAGGACTTGCATGCGAAACTCGATGAAGTGACCTCCTTGAAGAAGACTATCGAAACTGATACGACGATTGACAAGGCACAGGGAGAGAGAGCGTTGAAGGAAGCAACACTCGATGCTGCTAAGTACAAAAAGATTCAGGAGAAACTCGATAACGACCCGAATTACATCGCTCAGGTTGCTGATACCGTTGTTAAGAACGGTAGTACGATTGTTGGTCTCGTCAACGGGATGCCGACGGACATTAGCAAATCGTTTGTTCCGTTTGATGCCGATACGTTAAAATCATATAGTCACCCTGGTCTGCCACTCCTTAAATTCTGTATGTATGATACAGAAATGGATGGTACTACATCTAAGGCGACAGAGAACCTCAATAGGGCGTTCATGGATTCTCGTGTAAAGGCCATGATGAACGACTTGTTCAATTCTGTGCCAAAAGAATGCCTGACCATCGATTACAGTAGCGATGAAAACGGCATTGCACGTCTGGATACGAAGCCTGTCAAGGATATGGAAGAGGCACAAATTCAGGTCTTGGAATCTCATTACAACAAGTCTGGTAAGCGCAACGACATTTCCAACTTCTATAATCTTGAAAGCATAATCGATAGCATCTACTCAAAGGGTGGTGACGTAACCAGTATCTTTGGCCTTAACAACAACAGTGGCCAGTCTTCTCCGTATCAGTACAAGGGAACTGATATTGACCTCAAGAAGGTAAAGCAGTTCTTTGATACTTTGATGGAACTTGCTGCTAGTTACAATGATATCGGTTACTCCGATGTTGGCGGAAGGACTATCGACAGGCAGAAACGCATTCAACAGACGGCGAATAATGAGAGACAGAAATCCAAGGTCCTCATCAATCAGCACTTCGTTGATTTGAAGTCATCGTTTGATGATTTCATGAATGCAATTGAGGTGAAATCGCAGTTGAGCCCAGAAGAGAAGGCTGGATTGAAGAAAGTTATGGACAAGGTTATGACACAAGTCATAGCTAACCCGATGAACGTTCTTATCAACAACAATGCGAAACTCATCACTGCCTATGCTTATCAGAATGCAATCATCAATGCAGAAAACCGCTCTCTGTATCAATCTGGAAAGGAACATGGATTTGGTACGGGCTTTGGCAAGGAAGCCGATAAGGAACCAAACAGGCAAGGCGCGTTGCTCGGTTTGAACAATAGTGTTGACCAGAATGTAAATGCGTATCGTGTTGCGTATGGTATAGCAAAATCTGCATATATCAAACATTTGCTTAAATCAAGCCGTGTTACTATCGACCAAGCTGAAGCTGACTATAAGGCATATCTAAAAGACTATGGCGATGGTTATGGTGCCGTTGAGGTATTGAAGCGTGCTCTCAAGGATGGTTCAGTTGACACTCAAAAGGACAATGTGTCGCTGTTCTGTAACTATCAGGTTGATGAAAGTAACAAGAAGCAAGCTGATGAGGTAACTAAACTACGTAAACAGGAACTGGTTCTGTTGCTGTACAAGACTGCTGCCGATATTGTGGATTCTAGGAGCAAGCTCGGTACTCCGACCGAGTTTGAGGAGAGGCTTGCTGCTCAGGGTGATTTGGTTAAAAACCTTAGCTCTGAGATATTGCCTCAAAAGCTTATTGAAAAACTCAGGAATCTTGGGGCAGAGTTGCAGTTGGCAGATAGTAAAAAATATCATGAAGTGATGAATGCGGCAAAAGACCCAGAATCATTCGAGCCAACGGAATACACCAGTCCTAATGACCCGATTGAACCATCTGTGTCTCAGCTCCGTGGTTTTGACAAGGCTTCAGAAAATACTACCTCTAAGATTATCGACGATATTCTTAGCGATAAGGAACTCGATATGAAGGGTATGCAAAATGCGTTCAATGCAATGGATAAGGCAGGAGACCCGCAAGCGGGCACCCGCATGAACTTCAATTGCAAGTTGAATGTGGTGAAGAAAGACAATAACGACATGCTTATCAGCACGAGTATAAAGCTGCAAGATGGCGATTACATCGTTGTACCTGGTGAAACACCTCGACCAGTAACCAAAGTTATTGATGCTGATAACAAACTTTACAATATTCCTCCTATATCTAGTCTGAATGTTGGAAAAAAAGATGTTCCGTTCGCTCGCTATCAGGCTCGTAACCTGTTGCAGGGTAATCTTATGGCGGCTAAATTGCCTGCTGTTGTAAGAAAACTGAATGAATGGTATAACGAAGTTCGTGCAAAAGGAGGGCTTCCAACCAATGTCATGAACAAGATAACCATGTTGAAGCTGTTGTATGAAGGATGTTCTGGCGCTGATGTCATGAAGTCTATCGTGGCTTACTTGATATGGAGGGTGAGTGGCTACGATTATAGCTTCAAACCGTCAAAAATCTTGCTCGGTGGCAATCCTGGTATGGAAGACTGGCTGGTTCGTACCATCGTGGCTGACTTGAAGACGTTCGCCCCTGGTGCACCAGAGGAAAACAAGGTGAAGTACGAAAACATTCTATCAATTCTACCAGATGGATTTGACAGAATGGCTCGTAAGTTTAATTTCACCCTCGTTACGCCAAAAATGACGAGACAGGGTAGCTCTGAGGAAGCTAAGAACGTTAAATCTACGATGTATATGAGCGACGCAAGGAATAACTTGAAGATGCTTGTTGATGCCATCGGACAATCCTTCGGTTATGTGAAGGCGGCACAAGTTCAGAAGGCACTGCAAACACAGTCTATTCTGGATGATTTCCACATCACAAAGGAAGCCGCAGATAAAACGCTTGCTGCTCTCAAGGGTAAACTTAAACCTGTCCTTGATGCTATCATTAAGGACCATAACTGGAGCGTTGCACAGCCGCTCGTTAGCGACTATAGGCGTAACGATGCTACACCGACTGTCGATGGAGCTCTCCAATACATAAAGGACAACTACGACATCAAAAAAATCGACAATACAAACGAATTCGTCAACTATATCAAGAAGGAATGTAAAACCCTGTTGGAGTTGGCACTCGGCATCTAGTATAACTGACATATTCATCAGAACCACCGTTATCCCGACGGTGGTTCTTTCGTATATGTAATCAACTAGGGTCATAACGACCTTATAAACTATAGATAAATATCAGACTTCATTACTATGGCACTTGAAAATATGGCACTATACCGTCAACTTCTGGAAGACGAAAAGGCAGAGGACGAAGCCAAAGCTGCTGCTTCTGCCTCCGCAGCTCCGAAGGATGTAGACAAGGATAAGAATGAAAGCTCCTCTGATGTTCCGAAACCTGCTTCCGAAGAAGGTGGTGAGGACGAGGAACCTGCTCCAGTAAGCGAGGAAGAAGATTCTGGTGAACTACCTAATGCTGAAAAAGATGCTCCTGCTGATAAAAAAGAAGGTGCTCCTGCTAAATCCGCTCATCTGAGTGATGAGGAGATTGCTGCATTGCAAGAAGAGAGTGATAGGCTCGCTGATGAAATTTATGGTGATGGTTCATCGAATGACGATGATGACGACATTCTTTTGGGTAAGGTTGTGCTAAACGCTAATAAGGAGCGTCCCGTCAAAACGAAAGAAAAGAAGCAAGATAATGTTATTGAACCCAATAAAATTAAGGAAGTTCCGCTTAGTGAAACATTAAGACAGGCGATAGATAATAGTGGATTGGAAGTAAACTATACTGAGATTTTTGAGTTCATTAAGGCGGTAGACCCCTCGGCAGTCAGGCTTCTTGATGCAAAATACAATCCTATTGATGTGAGTGACTATTGTGACAAGTTTATTCAGTTCATGTCAACTCTGTCGGATGCGGGAAGCCAGCGTCAGTTGAGCGTTATCATTTCGGAAATAGTATCGTATCTCAAAAAGAATGCTCACGAAACGTTTACTGCTATTGATATCATCACCTATTGCAATAAGATACACGATACCGTTAAAGACAAGAACGTGTTTGCCCTGAAGGGGGTTGGCTACACCAAGATGAAAATTATGGTGGAAAATGCGTTCATCATTGAGTATTTGAGTAGCTATGGAATTTCCGAAGATTTAAGGATTGGAAATGGAGTTGATGATGCTACTGATACGGTAGTCCAACTGGCTGTGGCTGTCGCTTATGGCGAAAATGTGTCTAAGCTTGGTGATATTGCGGACAAGTATATCGTTGCTTATCGGAGAATACAGTCAGATAAGCCTGAACTGATGATGGTTCTTAAAAATGGTGACTTCGAGGCTTTCTACAACATGCTTCGAACATTCTGTGGTTCGAGCACTGTTGGAATAGACCTGAGGGATATCGACCTTAACATGGAATCGTATTCGCAAGGCGAAGCTGCTGCTCTTTATGCCGCTGTAATCGCAAAGATGGACGAGCTTGCTGCCAAGTATCGAAAGAGTTACAGTAACGAGGATATCGAGCGTATCATCGACAGTATGGTTAGCAGGGGTTACCGTGCATCGCAGACGAACGCTATCGAGTATTATTGCGAAGAGATGATAAACCCCAAGAAGCCTATCAAGTCTCGTAACGACAAGGACGTAATCAACTTTGACCAAGGAATGAACTTTGCGACAAGGGCGTACATTCCAGCAGGTTATGGACTGAGCAAGTCCCATGTCGAGATAAGCAAGCCTTATACCGAAGTGTTCGGAATTCCTTTCATAAACATCCGCCATCCTCTGTTCAAGGCGATAGCGATGAAATACACCACGAAGTATTCCGTTAAGAACAAGACGAAGAATGGCAAGAAAAGTGCCATGGACAAGGAGTGGGAGAAACGTGCAAAGGCTGTACAGGACAGGGCTAATAAGGCGGAGCAGCAACTGATAAAGGAAATCAAGGGTGGTAGCCTGATGTCTAAATTCCTTGTTGGTGACCAGACGAAGGAAACGCAGATTGCAGGTGAAGGATTGGACATTGTGTCTACAATTGAGAAGGGACTTCGCAAGATAACTTCATTTGCATCAAACTCGACTCTAATCAAGAACATCTTGCAGTTAATCAAGATGGCTATGGACGGCGATGAAACGCCTGTGTCTAGGAGCACTCTTGTAGTTGCTGCTAATCAGATGAGTTCTTACGATAGGAACCCGATTGTCTCCAACATGGTCAACGACCAGTTTGCTAACGTCAGGGTATTCAATCCTGTGAAACCAGAGAGAAGTGCTGCTGTTTCAAAGAAGTATTTGAAGCAGTTCTACGATATTATCAATCCGTTGGAGAATGCTGACGAATACATTGCTTGCGGTGCGTTTTCGCCTAACCTTCCGAACGGAGTTGGTGGACGCGGAATGTTTAGGGCGCAGATGCAAACCGTGTCAGGCGGTGCTATTGACCCGAGTGCTGTATCTGATGCTGCAATCGCCGCATTCCGTCAGGACATTCTTGAACATGGCGGATATCCGTTCACTTATGTGTTGTCTGACCAGTTCACTGGCGAGAACAATCAGGTATATAGGATAGCCCGTAACAACAATTTCTTTGGTAACTTGGCCAGACTGGATGTTGACCTTGTGGCAATACACGTGAAGAAGGCTGGTATGGATGGAATTTTCATCATGGAGAACCATGATGCGGAAGTGCTTTTTAGCTAGGTGGAATGTATGAACGAGAAAAAGATATTTATGGAAGCCGTAGGCAACATTGGACTGAACGCATTGCAGTACGATAGCGTTTCTCGTCTGTATGACGTATGCTTTGAGGCTACTATGAATGACCTTTCTGGTCCAGTAGACAATCTCAGGAAATACAGAAGCAAGACGCTAATGTTCCACTTCAATGACCTGACGATGGACAAGACTACTGGACACGCTGTTGTTCACTTTGTCGTTCCGTCGGCCAGTGGCGATAAGAACTATGATGTCTACATCGAATTCATCCCGCCGCAAGGAACTTTGTTCAGCATGGCACAGGGTCCGATGACCCCGGCCAAGAAGATTGGGTTGCTTCGCTCGTGCGATGTAAAGGTGTTCTGCACCTGTCCAGACTTCAACTGGTCTGGTATGAAATACAACCTTAAACATATCTATGACAGTTATCTGTCTGGATACGAGTCCATTGAGGGCGTCCCTTCTGGAGGCGAGGACATTCCGCCTAATGTAAAGGACCCGCATCATAAGAATAGGGTTTGCAAGCATGTCCTCGCCGCATTCTCAGCAGTGATGACGAACTGGATGCGTATCATCAAGGCTGCCAAGGAGTACCGTGTTCCTGCAAATGCACCTACTCCTGCAGAGGAAACCCCGATAGAACAGACGGTTGAGGAAACGCCTACGGTAGCACCTGATACCAATCCCGTTCCCGATGAGAATATCTCAGAGGACGAGAACGGAATTTAGGCGAAAAAACATATTTTAGTGTATGAGCCAGCATCGCTCGATGCTGGCTCGACGTTTTCCGTTATAAACTATATACGAATGTAATGATTATTGTGGTTTTCGGTAATGGCAATACCAGGACTTAAAGACAATGACGCACGCTCGCTGATAAGCTACCTGCTTAACGGTGACTCCACAAACGTGGAGAAGCTGGTCAATGCCTATATGGAGTCTGCGTATAGCATCTGTACGAAAGAGAAGACCAAGATAGTCATGGAAAGTATTAACTCACCCAGGAAGGTGTGAGTAGGGGAAGCGTCATGGGAAAGATGCGTGAAATCATTGGCGTACCGAATTTCAACGACAGCAAGGTATCTGTCGCGGAACGCACCGACTTGTATGGAAATAAGGTAAAGAGGCTCATTCTTGAAGGCACGGCCATTGTGTGTGACGAACCAGGCATTAACGGTCGTTCATATCCTCGTGCAATCATCGCAAGGGAAGTTGAAAAACTGAACAGGACGAAGATTCGCCTTGGCCGTCTTGCCGCTGAGTTGAACCACCCACGTGTCGATATCGAGGGAAACCCGAAGGATTACCCAATCTTTGAAATGAACCTGTGGAAGACCTGTGCAGTCATCGAAGAACTCCGTATGGACGGAAAGAACCTGTACTGCCGAATGGTCGTTGCCGAGGATACTGATGCAGGACGTAACCTCGCTGGCCTAATCAAGGCTGGCTACACACCTGGATACTCTCTGCGTGGTGCTGGCGATACCATCAAGCTTCCTACTGGCTATGAAGAAATTGACCCTGACTATACATTGATTACTGTTGACGTTGTCGGAAACCCGAGCTTTGATAACAAGGCCCTCATCACTAGCCACTTCGAAAGCGACGCTGGCAAGAGAAAGGCGCACAAGGTTCTTACCGAGTGCATCGAACGCTACGGAAAGGAAATTGTGCTTAACCGCAATATGGATTTCCGCACCGACATGTACCATGTATACAACAGGGAAGCTCTACTCAACAATCTGCGTAATAGGTGATACATATGCAACTGGCAGACTTTTTAACACAAGATGAACTCGGCAGTATCGACCCTGGTATTGTAACCAAGATTGAATCGAATTGCAATAAGGCGATAGCTGACTACGAGGCGAAGGGCGACCGGCAATTCAAGTCCTTGGTCGAGGCGGTATCGGGACAGTTCGATGCATTGGTTAAGCCTGCTGTCCAGAAAAAGGTTGACAGCATGGGCGAAAATGCTGTCAAGGGCAAGCTGTTCGAGGCTTTGCAGAAGATTGTAAATGTCCTTGAAGAATGCCAGATAGAAACGACGCAGGAAAGGGAAGCCAAGAAGACGGTTGCACAGTTGAAGGCTGAACTTCAGGAAAAGGTGGTCGAATACAAGCGTGCTATGAAGCAGCTTATGTATGCCAAGATTGCCGATAAGGTTCTCCGTGAAACTAACGGTTATCGTCCAGACCTCCAACAGAAGGCTGTGGAATACTTCACTGACCCGAAGCGTGATATTTCCCTAGACGACCTGAAACGTGAAGACATCTTCAACTATATCAACGGCGTCGATGACAACAAGACGACGAGCAGCGAGTTTAGCGGCATCGGCGAAATCAAGGCTCCAAACCAAGTTGATATGAACGAACTGAACGAGATTGCCGACAGCCTGATGCACGATGACATCGAAGAAAACGGGCTGGAGAACTATCGCAAGAACAACCTCAAAGTGAACGAAGTTAGATATCCCGCTGGTGGAAACGCTGCTGTCAGCAAAAGGATGCGTCCTGCACCAAAACTGGCCTCCGTAGGCTTCGGCAGCAAGTCTGCTGCATTTGAAGCCCTTGGGCAGGGACTATCCCAGAACAAGGTGTATAACAGCCCTGATGTGACCAAGGAAATGCTCTCCCAGCCTACGTCGCTGGAACCAGATGTTTCCGATGATGATGTCAGGCAGGCAATGAATGCGATGAACGTGTTCATTTAACAGGTTTCCACTTTACACCAAACGAATGGGGGTTCCTATCTCACGGGGAGCCCCCATTCAAATATTGTATTTTAAAAGACGATGAAACCGATACACGACGAACTTTGGAAACTCCCGCAGGACACGCTTGCTCTTGCATCGGATTATGACATCTCCCCCGTTGTCAATGACGAGGAGATTGCTAGCATGGATTTCTTGAAGGATGATTCATCTGGCAAGGTCAATTATGACGAGATAAAGTACGAGATACCGACTGATACGAACCAGATACTCCAGTCAAATGTGGAGTATGGTCTTTATGAGCTGTCGGAAGCTGACCGTGTATTGAAGGACAATGTAAAGTATATCAGTTTGAAATACATCTGCCGCAACCTGAACCGTACGGTTGATTGGGTTATCGACAGGGATATTCTGCACAATTTGTTCTACATTATCGACAACAACGGGGACCGTCTGTACCGTGAACCAGAGGTGGTGGAACGGTGCAAGCTTTTGTGCATTGAGTTCAGAAGGAGAGACCTCCCGTTTTCCACGTTCGGTAGAATGGAGGCCGCTGAATACCTTGGAATGACGCAACAGCAGTTTGAAGCAGTGGCGAAGGACATTCCGTTCAAGGAACAGGTTTCTACTGACGGAGAAAAACACATCGTATATTACAAGAAGGACTTGGATGTATACAATCGTCATCACAAGTTCTTGGACATGGTTGCAAAGGCTAACGCAACAATTTCTTTCGAGGATGTTGTTGACATCATCGGTAATGTAGCGAAGTCAAACGAATTCTTTGCTGTCTACAAGCCAAGGAAGATGAAGACTGTTGATGGCTATGTGACGGACAGGTACTCGTCGGACGACATCAGGAAATTCATCGCTTCTCACAGGGGTGACACCTCGATTTACAACCCTTTGAAGGAAATAATTTCGAGCGACATGGCTAGGATATATGTCGGTGCGAATAAGAAGGAATGGCTTCGTGCTCGATACGAAAAGAAACTGATACGTCCTGTCAGGAAGGCCAACGGTTCAAAGCTCAGTCGTTCAGGAAAGGGATTTGCTATGTTCCTTGTGGACGACCTTGACAGGTATATTTACGAAAGGGATTGTGGAGACCTCTATGGCCTCGGTAGAGAGTTCATAACTAGGAAGCACATCAAGAACAGATACGGTGTCAATGACAAGTGGATTGACACTTATGCAAAAGATAGCGAAAAGGTTCACGTAAAGCTGGCTTCTGGAAACATAATGACATGGGCTACTTATCACGACAGGAAGGTTAAGGAGGTGATGGTAGGTATCAACTATGTCGATATCGAGGAGTTAATCAAGGGTGGAAACTTCATTGACATCACCCGTGAATTTATCAGGAAGAAACTGAAGATTGACAAGGAAGAAAACGCCCAGAGGTACAAGAAGGGCAAGTTCTCAATCCTCATGATGCACAAGAAGTGCGTTGAGAGTAGGAAGAAAAGTCCGTACCAGTATCACGAAGTTACGGACGATGATGTTACCCTTGCTCTTGACACGAAGATTAACGAACCCCGTCTTGTCATGGACGAGAAGAAACGTCTACTGAAAAAGATTAAGCAGAATGAAATCGACCATGACAACAAGATGAGGGATATCTTAGGTTTGACCCCAGTTAAGTGTTCTGCCGTTTCGAATAACGATGTGGTAAAGTCGTTGGCTTCTCCGCAGGTGTTCCGCTGCATATACAAGAGGGGCAATGTGGACATGTACAAACGATTTGACGGTGGATACAAGACTTACGATTACATTTACCACCCGAACCATTTCTTCACGAAGAAGAATAGTGCGGACAGGGTTTCCCTCAGTGTCAAGGCCTTGTTCTCTGGCATGTTCAAGATGGAAGAGGAAACATTCGCTTGCCCCCCAGATTGGTTCATTTACATGGACAGTTCTACCTGCATATCTGACTTTTTATGGAAGGACAAGCTGGATAGGCTTCCAACTGATGTCGGCATGGTAGGTGTGTATGGGTGGAAAAGTGTCCCTAGCTCGTTCAACTGGCATGAAAGCCATGACTCCTACGGATGCTATGAAGGGTTGTCGATTAAGGATAACAGCACCAGAAAAATCATAGGAGAACTTGGTTTCGGAGAGCTTACCGATGTTGCCATTCTCGGTGGCCCCGTATTTGCCATCAGGGCCAGCATGATACCCGATATTCTCCGTGTACGCATTTTGAACGGCTACGTGATAGGAGATGACCACATTGCTGCTGAACTCTCGATGTTCTGCCACGAGTGCCGCCAGAGGGTGTGCGTGATGGATACGAATGTCGTGACCTGCATAGACTATATGGATTATGTCGGTGGAGACGACTGGGACGAAGACCAAATCAATTTCGTTTTGCGTTGGCAGCACCGTCTGCCCAAGTTGAAGGCACCACCGACATTATAAACTATGAATGATTAGACTACATGTCGGAGTTCATAGGTATGAATAACAACAGCACGTTTGCGTACGTCCACACGGAAAGCGGCCCAATCAAGCCTGCCAAGGCTGTTCCCATCCAGACGATGAGGAACATTATTGCATCTATTCAGGGCAATCATGTCCGTGGAGAAAAGGGTACTAACTGGGCTGACCTCGCCAAGAAGGTTAACAAGGATTGCAACCCTCATGGGTACACTACGATACAGACTATTTTGAACAAGGCCTTGACCGAGGCTGCAACCCAGGCTGTTGGCCAGTCTGTATTCCGTCTCGACCTTGGTAACGTTGTGTGCGATTCTGCTCATGCCAAGTTCAAGATGGTCAGAAGGAACCATTCTGTCATCGTTGACATGCTCTATCCGAACGACAACGGAAACATCACGATTAGGTATAACGTTGACGACGTTGCCGAGAAGATGTTTGAACTATCCCTTGATTCTGAGCATTATATCAATGGCTTTGGTCATACAATCATCAAGTGCTGTGACGATGCAATCAAGGAAGCAGAGGAAATGACGGAAGAGGACGATATCTATTCCACTGACGAGTATGGATACCAGCCGATAATGTCTGCCGATATGCGTGGTCTTCTGCAAATGACCAATGCAATAATGGAAGCCGATATGGGTGGCGGTGCTGATGCTGGCTTTGGTGAAGCTGATTTTGCCGCTGCTCCTGCAGACGGTGGTATGGGTGCTGCTGACCAAGGCGGTGGTATGGGTGCTGCTGACCAAGGCGGTGGCGCAGGTGCTGGAACTGCTAATCTTGGTGGTAACCTGGAGCATGCTGAAGACAAGGTTACGAATTTTGTCGAAGAGTTGAAACAGGGTCTTAACACAGATATCAACGGAAGTCTTGGCAAGATTATGAACATCGTTGCCGACAAGAAGGCCGAAGCATCCAAAGAAAACGCTAGCGGCGAACATTTGACGGCAAAGCAAATTCGTGATGGTATTCCTCCAATGAATTTGAGAGAGAATACCGATACATTGCTTGAAGAATTTAAAGGATTCTACGAGGCGTTCGATGAGACGAAGCCTGACCCGATGACAAAGAAGGAAATGAAAGCATTGCTCGATTTCCTTGATAATAACGACGTAAATTCTGCTATGGATTTCGAGGCATGGTTGTTCAGCAATCCTATGATGAAGGACCTATTTAAGAGGAATAACATTGGCCTTCAGGGTACTGCGACTAAGGACAATATGGATGTTAATGCTCTTCCTGATGATGGAACGGCAAATACAGGTGAACAGCCTGCTGGTGATGACTTTGGTGGCGGCGACTTCGGTGGTGGCGGCGACTTCGGTGCTCCTGCTGCTGGAGATTTCGGTGCCCCTGCTGGTGGAGGAGACTTCGGTGCTGGTGGTGACTTCGGTGCTGGCGATATGGGTACTGATATTGCAGACCAGCCTTTTGGTACTGAGACTGCTCCAGGTGGCGACACTACAATCAATGACCTAGGGGAAGTTGACAAGATTAGCGAAAACACGAGTACAGAACTTCCTAACCTTGGCGGAGAAACTGCCGAACAACCAGTAGATGAAACTGCACCTCAGGCATAATAGGTAGATACTATGATGGAAACTACAACGACATACGACAACATAGATGTCAAACCGAATCCTATTGGGAGGAGCACTCCTCTTGTTTCTGGATTGGCTGCAGACACAGGTGAAGACCAGTTTACCGTTGCTGCCAAGCTGGATGCTGAAATTCGTGAGGAGGAAAAAAAGAGGATGATGAACCCTAGGGGTTATGCAGCCGAAACAGACCCGTTGGACGTTGTTAAGTCTGCCGCCAAGGAGACGAAGGTGGAACTGCTGCATCCAGAGCTCGATATTGTTGACGATGAGCCGACAACGGACGAGCAGGCTGCTGGTGCAGACCAGTTTAGCGTAGATGAAATGAACAACTGGGATACAGCTGCGGAATGGGCTAACGCTCAACAGCCCGATGACGATAACATCAGTGGCGAAAGTTTTGCCATGAATGAACCGTTAGACGCTGGTTCTGTAAATGGGGATTCAGACATGACGAACCAATCGTTGGATTTCATGAATTCCATCGAGCCAACACCTGAGCAGGCCGGGCCTGAGGTAGACGTAGTTCCTGACGCCGAAGGTGATGCTGGTGGTGATGGTGAGAGTAACGATTTCGAGGAAGACCCTTCGGCAAATTTGGGTGATGAGATATAGGGGGTTATCATGGATTTCAATGATGTTCCTGGACACGAGCTGTTTGAAACGATAATGGGAGAATCGACGATAGAGGAATACCAGCCAGAAGATGATGGCGGGGTTATCGACGGTTTCGAAATTGACGGCCAAACGAACACTGGCCCCTTTGACGACAAGTTCAAGCTATACATCAAGAACCCTACACAGATTGACGATTCCATGCTTGACGAATTGGGAAAGCTGATTGACGGTAAGTACAGTGACGATTTCAGAGACCTGAAACGCATTGTGTCTAAGCCGAATACGGTTGAACAAATCAAGAATGCTGACATGGTAGAGTACATAACCTACGAGGACATTCCAGTAGGCGTGCTTACCGTTACTGACCCGACAAAGGAAAACTACATGAATATCGTCCCCGCAGAGACGTATTCTCTCCATAGTGCCTACAACCTTGACAAAAGGCTTGAAATCGAGTATTTCGTTGTATCTTCGGAGATGAACGAGTACCCTGTCGCACAGGAGCTGGTTAACCACTTGTTGGAGCAGAAGATTGCAACATTCCTTGTATGCCCTGCCGATGACACCACGATGAATGAGTTGATGCGGAAGGTCCACTTCAAATACGTGAAGACGTTTAGGATAGATGCGGTTGACTATGACATCAACCTGTATGTCAACAACGAATAATCAAAAAATATACTTTAAGGATGATATCACCTACTAGGGTAGATTATGAACAATAACGAATACTTTGGACAGCCGCAACAGCCACAGCAACCGCAATATGCACCGCAGCAAGGATATCCTCAGCAGCAGCCGTATTATCCGCAGCAGGGTTATCCGCAACAGGGTTATCCTCAGCAGGGCTACCAACAGCCCATGATGAACCCTGGCATCATGCCTCCTGGTGCCTATCAGCAGCCTCAGTTTGAAGGACAGGGATATGGACAGCAGGGCAGGCCGACCAAGCTTCCTGGTGGCCAGAGGATTGTCGAAACGCCGTATGGAAACAACACCGACGCTGCGACAAGGGATTACTGCAACCAGATTGATGCTGATGGCCGTCTCGAAGAGTTGAACAATGCTCTTGACCTTATTAACGGAACTGGCGAAAATGCTGGCGTAGAGGGAAACCTCAATGCGATGAACCAGAAGATGGCATCGGTCATGCAAAACAAGGCTGGCATCAACGACCGCCAGAACCTGACTGCTGTGTTGAACTCAATGGAACAGCTTGCACAGATTGTTTCCGACCCAGCTTCTTGGTTCCCTCCTGGAAGCCAGGCTCAAGTTCCGAAGTTCAAGCCGTCTCTGTCGAAACTTGCTGCAGGACTTAGGAGTTACATCGAGAAGTTGAATACGTTGTCTTGACAACGTCAACTTAACAAATCAACTATTAGGCGACCTGAATGGTCGCCTTTTGTTTTAGGTGCAAACAGCCATGGGATTATAAACTATTGGTAAAGTTTTTGCCGGTTACGTCATGTTTAAGGGAAAGAAAATAATTGGATTACCGCACTATACAAGTTTAACAGGACCCGTCGAAGATGCGTATTTTCTTGGTACAATACTGAAACCCGATGGTACTGGCCGTCAGACGGTTGCAATTAGTTTGGATGCGATGAAAGAAGCCGCACGTGGACCTAAGGGAGACACTGGCGAACAAGGCCCAGTTGGTCCAACGGGTGAATCTGGTGCCGAAGGTAAGGTTGGTGCAACGGGTGCAACAGGTCCTCGTGGCCCCAAGGGAGATACTGGCGATAAGGGAGCTACTGGTGCTACTGGTCCAAAGGGTGACAAAGGCGACAAAGGTGCCAAAGGCGACACTGGCGCTACTGGCCCAATTGGTCCAACTGGCCCAGGAGGCGACCCCGGCGATAAGGGACCAACTGGTGATAAAGGCCCCACTGGCGACAAAGGTGCCACAGGCGATGTAGGTGACAAAGGCCCTACAGGTGACAAAGGCCCGACTGGCGACAAGGGCCTGACGGGTGACCAAGGTCCAACGGGAAATCAAGGCCCACAGGGTCCTACTGGAAACAAGGGTGAGACAGGTGATAAAGGTCCCACAGGAGACAAAGGTCCCACTGGAAATCAAGGCCCAATTGGTGAACAGGGCCCAATAGGTGACAAGGGCCCGACAGGTGTCCAAGGACCAACAGGAAATCAAGGCCCAATTGGTGAACAGGGCCCAATAGGAGACAAGGGCCCTACTGGCGACAAGGGTCCCACAGGTGATGCAGGTGATAAAGGTCCCGCAGGTGACAAGGGCCCGACAGGTGTCCAAGGACCAACAGGAAATCAAGGTCCAGTAGGTGAACAGGGTCCAACAGGAGATAAGGGCCCTACTGGAAGTCAAGGTCCAATTGGTGAGCAAGGCCCAGTAGGAGACAAGGGTCCAACAGGAGACAAAGGTCCCACTGGAAATCAAGGCCCAATTGGTGAACAGGGTCCACAGGGTCCTACTGGAAACAAGGGTGAGACAGGTGACAAAGGTCCGAACGGCGACAAGGGCCTGACGGGTGACCAAGGTCCAACGGGAAATCAAGGCCCACAGGGTCCTACTGGAAACAAGGGTGAGACAGGTGATAAAGGTCCCACAGGTGACAAGGGCCCTACTGGCGACAAAGGGCCAACAGGTGATACTGGTCCAACAGGTCCAGCAGGTGTAGTAGGACCAACTGGTCCAACTGGTGAAACAGGTCCTAAGGGAGACACTGGTGCCAAGGGCGATACAGGTGACCCAGGTGAAACAGGCCCGATAGGTCCTACAGGAGATACAGGCCCGAGTGGCCCAACAGGCGATACTGGTTCGAAGGGTGACAAAGGCGATAAAGGTGAAACGGGTGACCCAGGTGAAACAGGCCCTATAGGCCCAACTGGCCCAACTGGTGCAAAGGGTGATACAGGTGCCAAGGGAGACACTGGGTCAAAGGGAGATACCGGTGAAACAGGACCTATTGGTCCGACGGGTGAAACGGGCCCTATAGGCCCAACTGGGCCGACTGGTCCTACTGGTTCGTTTGCACCGTTGTCTGTTACAGGTGGTATCGAAGGTGACGGAATGCCATCCACTCCGTTGAAGCTTTCTGATTTAATCCAAGCAAATATTGCCGCTGCATTGTCTGATGCGACCTTTGCTGCTAACTTTATCCGCAATATGGGTGCAACCATTAAGCTAAAAGGTGAGGCTAGCAACCAACAGATTCACGATATGGGTGCTACTCCGACAACTGGCGATGAGTATGTATTGACAGACAGCGGTGAGTATGGCAGTGCGGGAAACTTTGTTTTGCGTACCGAGTCTGGATGGGTAGAACTGTCCAGTGCTCCTGATTTGACTCCATATGCCTTAAAGACGATGTTGCCACGAGTAACGAGTGGCGGTGGTATCGTTATTACAACTTCTGTAGACCCAACAACTGGTCAATATACCTATGAGGTCAGTGCCGTAGGTGGTGGCGGCGGAAGTGGTGATACAAAGTATAATATAAGCATAGCATCTGGTGAAGGCCATCTTGAAGTACATAGTTCATATAACCAAGAGTCACAAACGGTTACATTCACGTTGAATACGAAGGATATACCTGTGTGTGTTGCTGTTACCGAATTGCCGTCAAGCGGTGCCATTGAGGGTGGGTTCTATTTCGTCTACGAGTAGTCTATGGTTGATACACACAACATATCGTTTAGAATACCTGACGGAAGTGGTGGCTCTTGGTCACAGAATGTCCCTCGTATATGTCGTTACGAGAACGGGAGCTTTGCTGACTTCAAGGAGGTATACGTCTATAAAAACGGTGACTTTCACCTATGCTGGAAGAAAGGTGGAGGACCGCAGAAGTATTACAATTTCATTATGGAGTCAGGCACTGATGGTAGACTTAGGATTATAAAAGGAAGTGATTATCCTGTTATCAATACGCTAGGTCTGTATGTTGGTGTGGCTGGATGGGAAATGTCCCAGGGTGGCGTTATGGCTAACTGGGTGTACAAAATGGTTGAATCCATCGGTAGTACATTTACAGGAACCTCTCCATGGGATGATGCTTCTGTATGGCAAGGCATAACTGGGAATTATAGCATACAGGTAGAATATCCAGACTTTACTTTGTATGATGGGTCATCGTTGCCGTCGAGTAGAGATGGAACGGAAATCCGAAAAGTCACGTTTACTTTTACGAACCCGCTGAGCCTGTCGGCGGACAAGGAATACGCTATTATGTGTAATAGGTCTAGCGGAAGCGGAAGTGGAGACCTGATAGTGTATGAATCTGATTCATCTGGGGTTGCGTTGACCGAAATCGGCTTTCCGTATAGCGGTAACTTTGGCTCACGTAACGAGTCTCCATCGCAGTTAGGAAACTGGGGAACGAGTGCAGAGGGTTTATTTCAGAAGGATACTATACAAAAGGCATACCTTGAAATTAATGGGGCTGTTATATGATTGTTGTAATGAAGAAAACAACCATGCATGTTATAGGATGGTTTGACAATCTCAACCTTGTCAAGCGTTATTGCAATGAAAAGGGGATTGATTACGTCAATGACATTATCAAGTTAAAGGAAATGAATATGAACTATGTTGGAACGATAACTTACGTTGACGACAATGTCGTCTATTACAACAAGGACTTTTGGAAATCCGACTTGGCGTCGTTCATTTCCTCTTACGAGTCACATAGCGTATCCGATTATATGGGCAATCCTGTTCCTAAGGAACGTTTCCTGATTGAGATGAATGAAACTATTGACCGTATTGGTTCAATCGACGGTGAAGAAGGCGAAATCGCGTTCAACATCAACGTAGGGTCGGAGTTTATCACTCTCGTCAGGAATGAGTTTAAGAACTCGATTTTGACCGAATACACCGCTATCGATTTTGCCAACGACATCGGCAAGATTTCAATGCTCGTTATGGAAGGTGCATTTAGGGAGGCCGCCCTGCTTCTTTCGACGTTTGAGCCGAATGAATTCCTGACAAGGGAGCGATTGGATAAGTATATCGCCATGCTTCATAGCGCTGATGCGATAACGTATCTTCCAACCTCTCGATAGTGGAATTAATGCTACTCGATGGGCATCGTGCTTATGCACGGTGCCTTTCTACGTTATAAACTATAAGTGAAAATTAACCGATGATAGGCTACCATGTTTAGCAAGAAAGAGGTTTTTGAGAATTATCTGGGAAAGCTCGGATTGAATAAGACGGCTTTTGAGGCGGTCAAGGATATCAACGGCGTTCTGTTCGAAGGTCTGGACGACCTTCTTGGTGACTTGGAAAATGAGGTCAACCAGGAAGATGGTGATGAAGAAATTGCCCCTGTTCCTGAGTTTACTACTCCACCTGAAAAGAAAAACGAATATGACCCTATCGAGCTGGAAGGAAAGTATAAGATGCCGTTCGGCGAGGCGATTAACCTGGCAATGCTGTGGGCTAAAAAACAACCTAGATTTAGCCAGTTCTGGGATAACGATGGTGGATTTAAAAGTCCGTCGTATATGTTGACATCGGAGTCAGGGGAGCAAGAGTTTTATAGTAAAGATAGAGTTCCGTACGTGGTACACACGGAACGTGACGAGTCTGTGCCAAAGGCTGAATATGAAACGGCTACCAACTATGTCAAGATGAGCTCGGAAGTTTACGACAGGGTAATGAAATACTATGAAGAGCAGGGCTATGACGACCTGACCGAAGTACCCTTCGATGACATCAAGCATTTGGTTCTTGGAAATGCTATACACCAGACTGGAACAGAAGCTCCAAACATCGGTATTGAATGTACGGTTGAAATCGACCCGTCGGTAACCCTGTTGACTACGCAAGTTGAGAACAGAGACCCGAAAAATGGTCTACTTGTTATCATACCAGGTGAGCAGCAAAAACTCAGCGAGGAAACAGGCCTTCCAGTTGACGGACTTTACACTGCCTTGCTGAGGGAATGGACTGATTATAGCGACCAATACTATTGGGATTCCCAGACAGGATTTATCTATGATGTGACGAAAAAGTCGGATGCTCATCAAATGACAAGAGAGGGCACTCTGACCCCGTCCAAGATTAAGAAGGAGCATTCATTGGCTCTGGGCAGAAAGGTTATTGACTGGGCCAGAACACAGGACATGTTCAAACTGCTTCTGAAGCCAAGGGGTGCGGATACTCTTATATACACGAGTTCAATACACAAGGTGCCCAACGATGGTAATATCGAGGGTGTCGGTAACGCTCCTTATGTGTACATGGATGATGAGAATTATGAGAGTTTTGTCAATAGCACCAACTTTGACACTGAGAGAGTAAAACACTTTGATGCAAACTCATTGAACCAGATTGTTTCTAAGGAGTACAAGGATAGAAGCTTGACCAATACTGTTGGTTCGAACGATTATGGTTATGATGATAACGGCTGGGTTACTAGCATTGCATGTGTATTGGATGATAAGTCTGGTGTATACACATTGGCGAACGGTGTTGCTAGCCAGATTATAAAGGCGTATGGTAGGAAGGTTGAAGGTTACAACAACTATATCGCTGGCAAAAACAGTATCACCGTAGGTGAACATAGTTTCCATCCGCTTGTTCTTTTGAGCACGTCTAGGGGTGGGTTGTATCCACGGCTTGTTGCATTTTTCGATGAGACTTGCTGCAAGCCTGGTGAATCGATAGAACAGCTTGTTGGTGCAAAGGGCATGAGGGGTGGAGTTCCTACCATTCAGGGTTTTGCTACAATCATGGGTGGATGCAAGTTGGCATCTGATGGCGAGGTTGAGATTAACCAATGCACGCTAAGCAATGTGGACATATCTGGAAGCACTGGTCGAGTAAGAATTGGTTCTCGCCCTAGTAAAAAAGGTGCATCACTCTTGGAAACTCGTGTGGAAGATACTGTCATTGCTGTTGGAAACAATGGTGCAGACCAGGTTTTGCCGAATAACAGGATTTATGCCGAAATGAATGGCGGCATACGTGGTGTATCTATTGTAAAATCGTTTATTGTAGACGCACACATTTCTAACGGCTATGCTCAAATCGAGGACTGTAATATACAGCACCTTAACATGAGTAATGATGGCCCGAAACACCTTGATGGCTGGAATACTGAGGATGCCAGCAACGTCGTGTTTAAGGGAGATAACTTGATTACCATTACAGGAACTGCTAACTACCTGAATGGTTATAACAAGAGTACCATCCCTGGCGGAAGGGCTGTAAAGGATTGGAAGAAAGGTGAAGTTACAACGGAATTGACGGGTGAAGTCACGTTGGATTCTACATCAGGTACTGTGGTATGTAGAGGTTCTAAATTGCATAACGTTGTTGCGAATGGACCTTGCGGCATCAGCAGCTGCACTTTGAAGGGTGCGACTATTGGTGTTAACGCCCTTGGTGGTAACGGAAACTTCGAAAAGACCGAGATGAACTGTGTCAACACAACACCTGCTGTTGACGGTGCTTGGGGTATTCAAATCGAACACGGTACGGATGGAAACGCTACTGTGTTTGGTATGGGTACTGATACAACGCCTGGAATGATTGAACTGTCTGGAAGGGTATATATTGAAGGCGGTGCCAAAATACTGCATTCTCTTGTAGCTAGCACTGAGGATGGACAAACGGTGTATGTCCGCAGCAACATGACGTTGAACGGATGTTCTCCATATACTCTCAACAAGAAAGATTCAGGCATTCTCAGTAAGTATCTAAGAAGCGATACTAACCTTAGGGGAGACTGCACGGATATCACTAAGATTGCGAATACCTTGGACTTTGAGTTCAACGCATTCGGTGGTGAAAACTCTCTCGCTCTCTACGCAGACTTCAAGGCTGGTAAACAAGATGAGTCGATGAAAAAGAATCTTACCCTGTTCGATGCGGACACGCTTATCGATGACTTCTTGGTGGATACGTCTTCTATCTTGATGGATAGTAGCGTGCTCATGGGTATGGACGGTGATGGTAACATCATTCCGAACGAGAGTTTGAAGAGGACCATATGGGACCCGATTGGTGGATTCTTTGTCGGTCCTGTCAACGAGAAGATTGATGCCAGAGGAAGAAAAGTTAAAAATTACGGCTCCATGATTCTGTTGAAGTGCCCTAACGTTGTGTTGGACCACGATGCGATTGTTCGAAAGAAGGATGCATTTGTGCAAAACATGGACTTTGACATGTATGCCGCTGGAAAGATTACTCTAAGGGAATATGTGGACTTCTTGGATAAGAATGGATTTAGTGATTGCTACCATTATGCGAACAATGGATTTGGTAAGGAATTCGTGCAGCTCTGTCAAATCAGCAAGACTGATATGAGGACTCCGCGTAATCTTTCGATGGCAGCTATGAAAACTCTCATTGAGAACTCAAAGCGTATTATCGACCAGTTCATTCATGAACATACGACGAACAATACGACCATTCGTAATGCTGATAATTATTCCAGAATTACATCGGCGTATACTAATAAGGATGGCGCTATGACGGTAGAAACTGGGCATGGACAAGCCACATACCAATACACAATTCCTCGTGTTGACGATGAGAAACACACTATTGTATGCTCATGTACTAAAAAAGTGCAATCGGGTGAGGGTCCTGCTCAGGTAGAGACGTATCAGGTGGATTGCTCACGTGATGCCATATACAAGGCTGGCTATCAGTACATGTGTGATAACAATTTCACTTCAAATGCTGATGGGCTTGCTGTTATCAGGAAGGCAGTTTTTGGTAATGTCGATGGCTTGGGTAAGCATAACTACGTTGCATCTGCTTTAAATGCAATGAAGGGCACTGAAATGAAGTCCAATGAACTTGACCCTGAAACTTCAGATAAATTGAACAAGATACTGAGCAAGCTGAATTTGGAAAAGAACGAAAAGGTGTATCGTCTTGATGAAACTACGAGTGAAGGTGAGCACATATGGTTCCTTGTCAAGGCCAAGCCTATTTACCTTAGCAAGCTTGACAGGGAGAAGTACAGGCTGAGAGGCATTACACCGTTGAATGTTTGCCACATCCTGAAGTACTTGCCCAAAAAGGATACCTTTGCTTGTGCAAGCAAATATGTTCCTAAGAACGTAAAGATGAAAGATAACCTACAGGCATCTTCAATCTACACGTCGGACTATGTGATTGCACGTCCTGTTGCCCTGCAAGACTTCTACAAGATGGGTGTACCGAAAGAAGCTGTGTAGGAATAGCGAATAAAAATGCAATTCCCTCAACATTGTGTGAGGGAATTGCTTTAAAATAATATATATTAGATTATACTCGAAACAATGGTTGTTTTGTGGATTACTGTAAGATAACACCATGTATAAAGGCAGAACTTAACAAATCGGTTACAATGAGTCGGGAGGAGGAGCGTCGGCTGTTTGAGGAGTATGCTAACAGCACAGATGATACCCGAAAGAAGGAAATCTTTGACAAGATTATCATAGCTAACCTGAAATTTGCGTTCAAGATGGCCAGTGACAAGGCAAAGGAATGCGACAAGTCCATCGATGACTTGTTTTCAGAGGCTAAAATCGGTTTGATTGAAGCTTTTAACAAGTATGACCCCCATGTGGGCACGAAATTCATCTCATTTGTCGTGTGGTATGTACGTCGTGCGTTGAATACATTCGTTTCAGACGACGACTTAATCAGAATTCCTATCGCATTGAAGGCAAACGTATCCAAGAAGCGTCGCCTCAACGAGACGGAATACACGGAACGTGAAGGTCACGCCAAGGAAGTGATGGCTAACTTGAAGCAGTCAGTCAAGGGTTCCAAGGAAGATGACCAAGACGGCTTTACTAACGAGGCTCCAGATGTCAGCTCCGACGGAATCGCAGAGCTCGAACACGACAACATGAAGGATACTCTGTGGAAGATGCTGGAAAACAGCCTTGATAAAAATGAACTCTACATCATGAGGTACTCGTTCGGGTTGAAGGATGATGTCATCCTCCCAGCAGCCGATATTGCTGCAAACCTCAATATGAAGAAAACCGAGTTCCAGAAAATCAAGAAGGCGGCATACGAAAAGATAGCCAAAAACAAGGAATTTTATAGTCTTTTGAAAGAGACGGTAAATTCGTAATGTTCAATTTTATAAAGAAGTTTTTTAATGGAGGCAAAAATATGGTAAACGACGAACCGTCAATCGCTATGTCAGGCCAGTCAGTTGGCGATGTTCCTAACGGTGAACCAACAATGTCGAACAGCGAAGCATCAAGACAAGTTCAGGAAATGGCAGAAATGGCCAACCATAATGCTCTTGGTGTCATTCCCGGCCAGGTAAACCGCAAGCAGACGCAACGCCCAATGCCACGTCAGCAAGGCCCAGTGGCTCAGTACAACAATTATCAGCAGCCGCCTGTCAATCAGGTACAGCGCGTTGCCCCTGCACAGATGGTGGCACAGCCGTTGCCTCAACAGCCGCAACAGCCTGTTCAGCAGCCTCAGATGCAGCCACAGTATTACCAGTATCCTCCGTATGCCCCGCAACCGCAGGTTCCTCCTCCTGGTTATTACTATCCGCAGCAACAGCCGATGCCTATGCAGCCTATGCAGCCGATGCAGCCAGTCCAGCAGGCTCCTCAGATGAGCGACGGTTTTGGAGCACCGTTCTCCGAAATGTATGTCACTAGCGACCAGGTGTACGAATGCTACATTGACCTTCCTGGTGTCCCACAGAGCGACCTCAAGGTAAGGGTTGTACAGAACAGTCTGGAAGTTAGCGGTGTCCGTAAACTTCATTCGGACTCACCGTCTGCTGGAAAGAAGAACAAGAGAATCAAGGTACTTGCCGCACAGTCAAGCGTGCCTGCGTACCTGTTGAACCACTTCAAGTTCACGTTCCCGTTCGCAAAGCCTGTCGATGAGGACAATGTGAAGGCCGTCTTGGAAAATGGCCAGCTGCATGTCACCATCAACATCCTGTCTAGCGAAAAGGGTGTAAACGTGGCAGTTGGAATCTAGGAGGTTATCATGAAGACCGTAGCAGAAATCATCAATGCGAACTATGTCCTTGTCCCGCTCATGAAAGGTACGGACATGGGCTACATGATTACCGACCGTGGCGACATGAATGACTACGAGTGGAGAGTGTGGCGTCGGGCGACCGAAATCAGGACTGTAAAGCAGCTCCTGACAGCGGTTGCATCAAAGAAGACACCTGCTGAAATCCGCCGTGGACTCATGAAGATTGTCGAATTCTTGAATGCGGAAGGGGTCGATGCAGCCCTTGTTGGAACGGTAGCGGCAAACGACCAGAGAGTCAAGGCGTACGAATCACAGTCGGAAACCTCGGCATCGTTCAATGATACCGAACTCTGATTTTTTCTAAGGCTATGTCCACCCAAAGTGTTGCTGTCCGATAAAAACTCCAAAAAATGGCTAAAAACAGCATTTAACCCACAGACCCCATAAATTGCTATATTTGTATTGAAAAAATATAGTTTAATGGGTAGAACATAACTCAATGGGTAATCTTATGAGCAATACAAGCAGCATGATATCTGTTCAGGATGTCTTGAAATGTCTTCACGAACACGGTGTACAAGGAAACTCCGCCAGGATGGAAGTGGTCAATATGCTAGACCATAAACGGGTAAATACCAACTACTGGTATTCGCCAGAATCAATAGTCAGGCAGTTGACCGATACTATAAGGGATTATCTTACCGGCCTATGCGGCGAAGTATCCGAACCGAAGAAAGCTACGCTGAGCAAGCTGAAATTTGAACTGAACAAGGCGGAAGACCGAGTTGTAATTTATCTTGCTGATGAAGTCATTGGTCACATTTTCTGGTGCAACGATGAGTATAATCTGTGTTGGGAAGCTCACAACACCAAAAAACCAGAACAACAGTTTGACACTTGGAAATTTTCCGGCCACTTTGAACTTGATACATTGATGGAGAAAATCACCACTGTTGTTGAGGCAATATCCAATGGAGATTGTAAGGTAATGCCAGTGGGTGAAACCGATGAATATGACATCAATAGCCGTGAAGCGTATGATGCCGCCATTGCCAAGATAAAGGCACATGTCGATGATGAAGTTGGGCGTGGTGAATATGATATCGTTTCATTAGTAGAGGAAGAAAAACAGTATTATAAAGCGTCACTTGCATACATCAAGTACCTGGAAGAAACCCTTGCCAATACACAATCTCTCGTGATTGCGTACGGTGAGAAGATTACTGAACAGAAAGATTCCCTGCTCAATATGTGCGCCAGACTAGGCAAGATGGGCTACTTGGCTTACCATAATATCCAGTCGAAGATGACCGAAGTGTTTGGTGACGAAGAAGGAGCACAACGGGCCGCCATCAAGAAGGAACAGTGGAAGAATGTCGAACGCAAGTGCAAGGAGACGGTTGAACGGAACAACCGTCCGATTGAACTGACGGTCGGCGACAAGCATGTCAGTCCAAAGGATTTAGGTTGGTACTGATTTATGCCGCCAACGGCAGAGGAATAGGCGGACGGAACATATAAGTCCACTTTGAACCATCGTAGATGGCCTCAGCATTATGGCGTTCCCATACAGATTCCTTGAAGTTGAAATCACCATCGGCGTAGTTGCGAAGATTATGCCATACCAAGTAGTTGTTGAGATACTTGGTAGCAACTCCGTGGAAGCGTTCCATGAATGTCTTTAGTTGACTATGATAGCCGTTGATGTGCTGGATTCCCAGCGTGCCACTGACACGCTGGGTAGATTTTAACTGCAATAGGTTGATGCCTTCCCGTTCCGCAAACCCTACATACGCATTGTGCTTGTCGGTGCATAGAACCGCATCCGGTGAGATACGACCGGCGAACACGCTGGAAATGCTCCGCACCGATGCACGACCCAAGTTCGCAATCTGTGCGATGGACTTGCCGTCACGGTTGACCGCACACGGCACACATACCTTTTCCAATGAAATACCACGCTTTTTGGAGCGTTCGCCTCTCATGTGAGGCTCACGGGGCATACTGAAGAACTGGCTCCGACTATGGTTACCCTTGAATGAAATACGGAAGAAGGTCTCGTCCGCTTCCACGATGCCATCCAGTTTCACCTTGGACTGCATTTCTTGCAGAGCATCCAGAATCTTGTGGCGGAGGAAGAAGGCGGCGTTCTTGGAAATACGGCACTCATAAGCCGTTGCCCTGACCGTCATACCGTGCATCATAC
>Ga0310694_10001341_pt1 | contig 28268 bp, 35 predicted proteins | sample 174DNAGHGhighgp2_FD_203884 | JGI IMG/M metagenome (GOLD analysis project Ga0310694, IMG submission 203884) | Sheep rumen microbial communities from Palmerston North, Manawatu-Wanganui, New Zealand - 1742 DNA GHGhigh gp2 (v2) (version 2) | ecosystem: Host-associated > Mammals > Digestive system...
ATTGACGCGCTTTGAACGCGCCGAACTGGACGCCATGAAGGACGAGACGGGGGCGACCGCCGACGCGACCGCCGTTGCCTGTTTCGTGAGGAAGAACCTCCGCAAGAGGGGCTGACAATGACGCGCCCCAGAACCAAGCCGACCGACCCGCGCGTCATGTTCGACGCGGACGTCGCCGCGTTTTTCGGGATCGACAAGAGGACGCTGCAGCGGCGCATTTTGCGCCCTGTTCCCGGCGAGATCAACCCGAACGACGCGCACCCACAGAGAATCGGGAGCCGCCGTTTGTGGCTACGCGAGGACGTGGAACGGCTTGTCGGGATCGGGACGCCGAGAAAGGACAACAGACGATGACCATACAGGACATCATGCTCCGCGACATTGCGGACGAGGAACGCAAGCAGCGCGAACGCGCAGAGCGGGACGTGGCCAGCGCGGGCGACCGTTGCGGCTTGCCGTGGTTTGCCGTTGCCATTTGGCTTGCGGTTGCGCTTGCCGCATTGGGCGCGGCGTTCGCGGGCGGCATTTGGTACGAGAGCCGCCGCGCCCTGAAAGCCGACCGCGACTTCGCGGCATGGTGTGACCGCGTGGAACGCGAGGCGACCGAACGCGCCCGCGCCATGAGCAACTACGAACTTCTGAACGCGACGAGGCGCGAGTGCGCCGACCCCGCGAACAGGTAAACCAACCAACAAAAACCGAAAGGACGAAAACCATGATGAGACAAGAGGACATCGCCGGGCTTGAGGAAATCCGCCGCGACGTTCCGCCGGGGATCGGCGAAGTCGAAGCGGAACTCCGCGCCCAGATCGACGAGTTGAAGAGCAAGCCGCCCGTCCACCTTTACGCCGCCATTCGTGCGGCACAGGGGAAGATCGAGACGGTGAGGAAGAACGGCGAAAACCCGCACTTCAAGAGCAAGTACGCGACGCTCGACGAAATCTGGGAGAGCGTGAAGAAGCCGCTGAACGACGCGGGGCTGATCGTGCTTTGCGACGTGTACACGGCCAACGGCGAACGATTGCTGACCACGCGGCTTATCCATGCCGAGACGGGCGAAGAAGCGTCCTGCACGTTCCCGATTATGGCGGCGACCAATTCGCCACAGGCAATCGGCAGCGCGATGACCTACGCCCGCCGCTACACGTTGACGGCCCTTCTGGAGATCGTCACGGGCGACGGCACGGACGACGACGGCGAGGCCGCCGAGAACCGCACACCAACCAACGGCCAGACGCGAAACCCGTCCGCAAAGGCGGCGGCAGACGCGCTCGGCTTTTAATCCACCAACCACCGAAAGGACACACAGATGAACACGAACGAGAACGAGAGCGCGGCCCATTGCAAGATCGGGCCGTCCACCCTTCCGGCGCGGGCCGTTTGCCCGTGCCACGAATCCGCCCCCGGCGGCGCAGACGCGCAGAGCGGGACGCGGAGCCACAAAGTCGTCGAGGCGAATATCCACGGCGAGATTGACGGCGGCGAGAGCGTCGCCGCACAGTACAGCCCCGGAACGACCGACGACGAGATCGGGCGCGGCGTTTGGGGCGCGAACACGATCAAGCGGCTCCGGGACGAAACCGCGCCGGGGGCCTACATCCACACCGAGACGCGGGTGGAGTTTGCCGACGCGCTTTCGGAGTTTTCCGAGAAGGAGCGCGACGCCTTGCGCGGCAAGTTTGGCACGGTTGACGCCTACTGGCTTTCACAGGACGGCGCGACCCTGTACGTCGCCGACTACAAGACCTACGCGACCGCCGACGGCGAGAAGTGCTACAAGCCGCAAGGCATGATGTACGCCGCGCTCCTGAAATCTGGCGAGGCGAGAAGCGCGACCGCCGTCGTGTTTTTCGTCGTCGCCGGGGGCGACCACACGGTTGCGCGGTACGACTTCGACATGGAGACCGCTATCTGCCACACCGTCGAGACGATCCGCCGCGTTGACGCGATCCAGAGCGGGGCGGTTTTCGCCACGGGCGACGAGGCCCGGACGAAGTGCGGCAAGCCGAGCGCATGGTGCAAGACGTGCGCACACGCGGCGACTTGCCCGGCGATTTCCCGCGCCGTCGCGATTGTCGAGGGCGGCGGAATCCTGACGAAGCCGCTCGCCGTGCGCATGGCCGTCGTTCCCGTTTTGGAGTCTTTCGTGAAGAGCGTGAAAGCCGAGGTCAAGGCCGCGCTCGACGCGGGGGAGCGCGTTTACGACGAGGCAAGCGGGATCGAGTACGCTTTCGCCGAACGGCGCGGGCGGGCGAAACTGGCAGACCTTCGCGGGCTTGCCGAATCCGTCATCGTGTACGGCGTGAAGCCCGACGACTTCGCCGCCGTCGTGACCGTTTCCAAGACGGCGGTGGACGGCCTGTTGAAAGCCGTGGACGAACGCGAGAACCGCAAGGTGAAGAAAGCAGACCGCGAGGCGGTTTATGTGCGGTACTTCACCGAGCCGGGCATGGAACGGTACGTGAAGCGCATTTCTTAAACCCCGAAAAAAAGGAGAAAACAGACAATGAGCGAAGAGCAGAAGCAGACCACCGGGCGACCGAAGCCCGAAATCAAAGGCAAGGTGATCGCCGTCCTTGACGAATGGCGGAACAACACCGGGACATTCTGGAAACGCGAGGTCGTCGTCGAGACGGGCCTCCGCTTCCCGAACCCGCTAAAGGTGACGTTCCAGAAGGAAGGGACGAGCCACCTTGAGGGCGTCGCCGAGGGCGATTGCGTGATAATCCCCTACGTCCTGAACGGGCGCGAGTACGACGGGCGGTACTATGTCGATATTATCGGCATGGGCCTCCAGAAGATCGTCGGCGCGGGCGGCGGCGGCAATGGCGGCGCGGCCCCGGCACAGGCGGCGGCGAAGCCCGTCCTCGGTTGCACGGCGGCGACCGCCATTGAGGAATGGGCGAAGAACCACGGCGACGACAAGGCGGGCTTCGCGGCCTTTTGCAAGCAGCTGAAGCCCGGCAAGCCGTCGAAGACTTACACCATCGCCGATTGGGCGGACGTTGTGAACGCGATACAGGCGGCGGACGCGCAAGCGGCGCAAGCGGCGAACGACAGCGCGACCGACGATGAAGACCTGCCATTCTGATTGAGTGCCGCCGGGCGGTGATCCGAAAAGGGCCGGACGCCGCCCGGCTTTATCAACACGAAAGGACGACAATGTGGAAAAGCCAAAATATTCGGTTCATCTTTTCGCCGGAGGCGGCGGCGGAATCCTTGCCGACTTGCTCGAAGGAATCACGCCCGTGTGCGCCGTCGAAATCATGGAGTACCAGAGAACCGTCCTCGGCTTGCGCTTCCCCGGCTTGCCGATATGGGACGACGTGCGAACCTTCCGCGCCGACAATCCAGAGTGCGCCGGAATGTTCGACGACCTACGCGAACGCCGCGACGAGGTTGTCATTGCCGGGGGCTTTCCGTGTCAGGATATTTCATGCGCGGGAAAAGGCGCGGGCATACGCGGAGAGAGAAGCGGACTATGGGCGGAATATGCGCGTATCATTCGCGAAATTCGACCCCGTTTCGTATTCGTGGAAAATTCCCCATTTCTTGTTTCAAGGGGACTTGGCGACGTACTCGCAGACATGGCCGCGATGGGGTATGATGGTGCGTGGGGAGTGCTTTCAGCTGCCGCCGTGGGTGCAAAACACAGGCGCGACCGCTTTTGGGGAACTTTCCGGCGCGGGGATTGAGGACGGCGAAGGATCGGCGCGAATGTTCGGCACGTCGCCGTGCCGACCCCAGCCGCGTTCCGCGAAATTCAGGCGAAGCACACCAAACCTCGGCGAAGTTGTCGAAGAGGAAAACAGACGGCTGGCGGAATCGGCGTGGGCCACGCCGACCACAAAGGGCAACGGCAACCGATCGGAATACGGCGGCAAGAGCGGCGACGGCCTTGACACGGCGGTCAAGCGGGCGGGCGCAGTTTCGGCCCCGTGGCCGACACCACAAGCGAGCGATGCGAAGCACAGTATGCGCGAGAACCGAGACGGACACCAGATCATGCTCATTCACGCGATCCGCGACCGCGCCGCGCTTTCGGCCCCGTGGCCGACACCTACGGCACACACCGCGAAGCCTGTTTGCAATGAGAAAGCCCGCGACGGCTTGAACTACGCCGTCGAACGCGGCAAGACGAAAAGCCACATTTACCCGACGGTCGGCACACAGACGATGGGCGGTTGCTCCGGCTCATTCGCCAAGTTGAAGGAACTTGAAGAAATCGGGCGTCAGACGCCCGAAGAACGCCGCGCCATGTCGTCACACCTCACGGGCGGCAAAGACCCGGACACGGCCAACTGCGGGATGCTGAACCCAGACTGGGTTGAATGGCTCATGGGCTGGCCGATTTGGTGGACGGACGTGGACTTCCGCAACGCCGACGGCGGGCAATGCGTCATGCCGTGGCTTGACCTTGCCGACGATCCGGCGGAATGGCCGACGCCGCTCATGCAGAGAATCACGACGCGGAAGACGCACCGCGTCCACAGGGTCGAGACGTTGGGCAACGGACAAGTGCCGCTATGCGCCGCCGTCGCCTTTATCTACGGCAGGGCAATCTTGCGCGTTGCCTTGCGCCTTACAGCTTGAAAGGAACACGAACACATGACCCCATATTACCAGAGCAAGGCGGTGACGGTTTACAAGGGCGACTGTCGCGCAGGACTGCGCGAGATCGCGCCCGCGTCCGTTGCCTTGCTACTCACCGACCCGCCCTACGGCATAAACGTCGAGAGCGACCAATTCACGGACGCGGCGACCGATTGGGACAAAGGCGACCAAACGGAACTCATCGACGCCATGCTTGCCGAGGCGCGGCCCAAGATGAAGCCGAACGGCGCGTTTTACGTTTTCGGACATCCCGGCCAGTTTATGAACGCGCGGGCGCAATACACCCGCGCCGGATTTATGCCGCTTCAGGAATTGGTATGGGTTAAGAGCGCGGACGGGCGGTTGCCGAACCAGAGCCGGGTGAACAGACAACACGCGGAAGCCCTGCGCACCTACTTTTCCGAAACCGAGCGCATCCTCTTCGGCGAGGTTATGGCGACAGGCCGGACGGAAGAGAAGGACGCGGAACGGGCGTGGCATTTGCGCGAGGAAAAGGAATACGACGCGAAGATGAAGCCGCTTGTCGAATACTTCAAAGGCGAACTCGCGAAGACGACGCTGACCGTCGCCGACGTTTGCCGACTGATGAAAGCGCGGACGGGCAAGGGGCCGATATGCGGCCACTATTTCAGCGGCCACCAGTTTGTGTTGCCGACCGAGGAAATGTACGGACACCTCCGCGAGATTTTGAACGCGAACCTACGGCCTGGCGTTTCGCGCGTCAGGACGCGCGATTTCGCGGCCCAGGGCCGCGAGTATGCCTCACTAAAGGCGGAGTGGGAAAAACTGCGGGGGCAATGGGAGGCGTTGCGCCGTCCGCATTTCGCGCAGCCGCGCACGAAGTCAGACGTGTTGCGCTACGACGTTGTGCCGATTGCGGCACGTTGCGGCCACCCGTGCGAAAAGCCCGTCGACCTTCTGGCCGACCTGATAAAGACCTCGACGCGGCCCGGCGACCTTGTGCTGGACTGTTTCGCGGGATCGGGCACAACAGGGATCGCGGCCAAAGTGACGGGACGGCGGGCCGTCCTGATCGAACAGGAGGAGAGCTATTGCCAGATGATCCGGCGGCGGCTTGAGAACGATACGCCGCTTTTCGACTTTGCGGAGGGCGAACAATGAGCATACACGACCGCGACCTGATAACGGGCAAGACGAAGCTCGAAACGGCAATCGCACGAATAAGGAACTTTTGCGCGGGCAAGAAAACGCTCGTCGCCTTTTCAGGCGGCAAAGATTCGCAAGCGTGCTACCATTTGGCACAAGACAGCGGCGTCGAGTTTTCGGCGCAATACTCAATAACGAGGTTTGAGCCGCCGGAACTGATACAGTTTATCCACAAGAACTACCCCGACGTAGTGTTTCGCCGCGCTTATACAATGCCACTGATCGACGAAATCGAATATAGAGGACTCCCGAACCGTTGGATGCGTTGGTGTTGCACGGCCAAGCACATAAAAACGCCCGGGTATGATATTACGGTCGTTGGTGTACGAGCCGCAGAGAGTACGCGACGTGCGAAGAATTGGCGGACGTTTGGGCACAAGCGCGTCGGCGAGTGGTATGTTTGCCCCATATTCGACTGGACTGACGCGGACGTTTGGGAATACCTGAACGGCAAGGGCTTGCCGCATTGTTCGCTATACGATGAAGGGCAGAAAAGGATCGGTTGCGTTTGTTGCCCGCTTGTGCCGTCGAGAATGAGGGCGGACGCGGCCCGTTGGCCGAAAACCGCCGCCATGCTTTTTCGCGGCCATTGCAAGAATTGGGACAAAGCGGTCGCAGCCGGGGGAAGGACGACACGCGGAACCACTTACCGAATGTTGGAATGGGGAACGCCCCGCGCCGCGTTTGAACATTGGCTTGACAAGGGCATGACGATCAAGACGGCCAAGCCGACAGACGACGAGCCGTGCCTATTCGCCGGAACGGGCTTTAGCGAAAGCGACAGCGGAACAGACGATGCGGAGGGCGAAGCATGAAAGTTGTGGGCGGAAGAATCGCAGAAGCTACAGAGGACGAAATGTTTGATTTTTACCTAACTCGGGATTGGGACATGGTGATGCCGTTCCGCGAGTGGTTGCGCCGTTGCAAAGAACAGGGAACAAAAGTAGTTGACGAAAAAAAGGACAACCAATGAGCAAGCCGGAATATACCCACCAATGCCGTTATTGCGCCTACTGCGTTTTCACGATTGACGACGATTACTGGTGCGACGAGAAGAACGAGTACATCGCCGCGCCGAAACGCCCGAACCGTTGCGCCACGTTTCTGTTCAACGCCATACCCGCCGACAATCCGGGCGGGAAGCCATACGAGCCGCGAAAGAAGAAGACGGCGACACAACTGCGGCTCTTCGATATGCCGACGGACAGGCAGCGGCAGCGGCAAGATCGGCAGCGGGCCGAGTAGTTTTCAGACGATCCACAAACAACAAAAGAAAGGACGACCCCAAATGGGAAAAGCAACAACAAAAATGATTGACTACGCGAGAGCGATTGCCGTATATCTAGGACTCGACGAGCCTGATTACGACGACTTTGAGGAAACGCGGCAATTCATAGACGACAACCGCGACGACTACTGGCGCGAAATGCGCGAGAACGGCGACATCTGAAAGGACGACAAATGCGAATAAACATCAACATCGACGAGGTGAAAGACCCCGACAGACCCGGCAAGCGGACAATCCGCGTCCGTACTAACTACTATTTCAACGACGGCGACAAACTCCGCGTCCGGAATTGCGGCGTGGAGATTTACAACATCTTGAAAGAGGGCTTCGGGCGCGGCTTTGAGGGCGGGCTCATCATCCACGAAGGGGAGAAGAAATGAGCGAAGCCATAAAGCTCGACCTCGTCTTGCCTCTTACGCGGGCGTGGTTTGCGAAAATCTGGAACGGCGAGAAGCGGACGGAATACCGCGCCGTGAAGCCGTATTGGACGAAACGGATCGGGGCGTGGGTTGACGACAACACGCCGCGCTTTATCCTGTTTCGGATCGGTTACGCGAAAGACGGCCCGCGCCTGTTGGTACAGACGACGGGCGTGGACGTTGGGCCTTGCCCTTATCCGGGATGGCGCGGCGACTTCTACCGCATCCGCTTTGAGATTTTGCAGCCTTACATGAGGGCCGACGGCGTGAACTTCCCGATGATGGAAATGCCGAGGATGAAGGAGAAAGGCGGCAAGGCATGAGCGACAAGAATTGGTGCATCGGTTATCTTTGCAAACACTACCGAGAACTAGACGACGGCGAAGACGAGAACGGGATCCCTTATGCGCCGAATCCATACTGCGAAGCGGCGGAGGAATTTTTGGAAGACACAGGCGGCATGACAACGCCCCCGTGCGTTGCACCAGACAAAAAGGAAAGGGACGACGAAGCATGATCCGGGTGAAACTTGACATCGTGCCGCCGACGGCGACCGCCCAGCAAAAGGGCGTGTTTGTGCGGAATGGACGCGCTCACTTTTTCACGAAGCAGAAAGTGCGCGACGCCGAAGACTTCCTCGCCGCCATGCTTGCGCCACACGCGCCCGCCGAACCGCTACGCGGCTCTGTGTACTTTCAGGCGCGGTGGTGCTTCCCCTACCGGAAGAGCGAACCGAAGCGCGTGACGAACACGGGGCGCGAGATTGCGCACACCGTCCGCCCAGACCTTGACAATCTAGAGAAAGCACTCCTTGACGTGCTGACCCGCTTGCGCTATTGGGAGGACGACGCCCAAGTGTTCACGAAATCCACGGCCAAGGTTTGGGGGCCGTCGCCGTATCTGGCGATTGCCATAAAGACCGAGGCCGAACTTTACAACATGGAGAGAGCATGAAAAAGCCGAAAATCTACATCGCCGGGCCAATGCGCGGCTTGCCGGACTTCAATTATCCGACCTTCAACCAGTACGCGCAAGCGCACAGGAACGTCGGCTGGGACGTTGCGAACCCGGTCGAGATCGGCGCGGACTACGGAACGCCCGAACAGATAAACGCCGACCCCGCGCTTCTGGCCGCAGTAGTGGAGGCGGAACTTCACGCCCTTGAAACGTGCGACGCCATCTATCTTCTGGACGGTTGGCAGAACTCCGAAGGGGCGCGGATGGAACTGGCCACCGCGATTGCCTACGGCCTGAAAATCTACCTCGCGCCCGTCGTTTACATCCCGCTTATCCACCGCGAACCATGACCGACGCGAACTTCCAGAACTGGCAGCGCGAGAAGTACGCCTCGGCCCTTGCCGCACTTACGCCCGGAACGCGGGACGCGAACCTCGCCGCCGTCGCCCTGTACGGACGCCGCGCCGGAATCCCGCCCGAAGAACTCTACGCCGACATTATGGCGAACGCGCCCGGCGACAAGCGACCGAACCCGTCCGCCGTCCGCCGTGCCGTCGAACACGCGGCCCGCACCGTCGAGTTGGGCGGCGTGAAGGATTGGGCGGCGAAGAACCGAACCGCCGCGCCCGCCACCGCGTATGATCGAATATGGAAAGCCCCGAAGGAGCCGACCGCCGCCGAGAAGCGCGAAGCGGCCCGACGCGCCCTTCCGCCGAACATTCGCGGCACGGTTGCCCGGCTTGTGATCGAGGGGCGCGGCACTACCTCAAAGAGCCTCCGCGAAATGTCGCCGACTACGATCCCGACCGCCCCGGCGGAACAGGCAGCGGCGCATTTGAACGCGCTCGGCGCGGACTGGCGTTGGCGGATATGGGCCGGGACTATCGGCACGACCGGGAAGCGCGGCGGCATTTGCGACGCGGCGGCATTGGCCGACACGATCCGCGCCGGGCTTGCCGACATACCGACCCACGTTTCCCTGAATCCGCTGACCGGGAAAGAGGGGCGGACGAAAGACGGCCTCCCGTCGTTCGATTGCGCCGCGACCGTCGCCGCGTTTCCGTTCGCCCTTCTGGAGTTTGACGCCATGCCGCTTGCCGACCAGTGCGCACTTTTCGCCGCGCTGATCCGGCGGAAGCCGGGCCGCGTCGTCTCGCTTTGCTATTCCGGCGGCAAGTCGATCCATGCCGTCGTGCTGATACCAGAGGCGCACGACCGCCGACTGAAAACCCTACCGCCGACACGCGGACTCCGCGAGGATCGGAACGAGATCGACGACGAGAAATGGCGCGGCGAAATGGACGCGCTTGTCCGCCTGTTCGCGTCTTCCGACAATCCGGCGGAGCGGATAGACCTTGCGCCGACAATGAACCCCGCCATACACACCAGACTGGCCGGGGCCTACCGCGCCGACAAGGGCAAGCGGCAGACCCTTCTTTACCTTGACGCCGACCTTGCGCGGCGAGAATTGGAGATATTTTAGACATGAGCGACGAAAAGAACCTGACCGCCCACGACCGCGAGTTGATCGTGTTGGCGTCCATGATTGCGCCGGAAACGGCAAAGGCCGCGAAGAAAGCGGTCAAGGCGGCGAAATTCGACCCGCTGAAAATGTTTTCAGATCCTGAAGCGCGGGACAACTTCGACGTGTTCCGGCAGCACGGCGCGGACGTTTTCGACGGGCACATCGGCGGGCGACCGCTTGCGGAACTGGCGACGCCCTACATCGAAGCGCACCTCGCCGCCATTGTCGCCGACTACCGACGACGGCTTGCCGAGAGCGACCGCACCCTTGACACCTTCGAGACGCCCGGCCCAGACACCGACGACCCCGACTGCCTGTTCCAGAACCGTTGGCTCCGGCGCGGGGCTTGCGGGGCGATTGTTTCGACTTCCGGCGTGGGGAAGTCGTCGTTTTCCATGCAGGCGGCGACCGTTTGGGCGGGCGGGCAAGAGTGCCTCGGCGTCCGCCCGTTGAAGCCGCTGAAAATCGGCATTTTCCAGAGCGAGGACGACGAGTACGACGTTGCCAACTTCCGCGACCGCATACGCATCGGCCTTGCCGCCGAACTGGACTGGACGCCCGAACAGATACAGGAGGCCGAAAGCCGCGTGACCTTTTGCGCCCTTGACGGATCGACCGGGGCGCGTTTCGTCGAACACCTACGCCGGAAACAGGAAAAGCACCACTTTGATTTGCTGATAATAAATCCGCTTTTCGCCTTTTTCGGCGGCGACCTAAACGACGGCAACGCCATGACCGCTTTTCTCCGGCACGGGATAGACCCGCTCATAAAGGCCGAGGCGACGAAATGCGGCTGCATCATCATTCACCACACGGGCAAGCCGAACCGCGACGCCATGAACCAAGGCGACATTTTCAAAGCCTACCTCGGCAGCGGGAGCGGCGAATTTACGAACTACATCCGCTCGGCCCTTGTGCTGACCCCGTGGAACGGCGGGAAGTTGCCCGGCGTCTTCGACCTTATCGCCGCCAAGCACGGCGACAAACTGGCGTGGCGCGATCCAGACGGCAAGCCGACGACCAAGAAAACGGTCTGCTACGCCAACCGCTTGCCGGAATATGCCGACGACGAGACGAAGCGCGGCATGATTTACTGGGTAGAGCCGGACGAGGCGCAGCTTGCCAACCTGAAAAAAGGCGCGGCGACCAACACCGCCGCCAAGCCGAACCAGCCGCCCCCGATTGAGCGTTGCGCCCAAGTGATCGCCGAACTGATCCGAACGGCATGGACGGCGGAAGCCCGCCCCGCGTCCGCCTCACGCGGACAACGCGACTGGGTTTCAAAGTTGACGAAGACCAAGACGGGCTGCAGCCGTTCCACGAACGAGGCCGCCTACAACCTAATCGCCGCCGATCCGGCGCGGTTTGGATTGCGCGAAATCGGGAGCGGACGCGGCGCGTATTTCGTCGCCGCCGAAACCCCGGACGCCGCCGCCGAAAACGCCGATTTGAACCCCGAACAAGAGATGCTTTTTTGACCCATGAAAAGAACCTCCCAAACACAACCTCCCAAACTTCCTCCCAAATTTGGGACATTAGGGGGGCAAAACCTCCCAACTCCCAAACCCCAATATATATTTAAATATATATATTGGGGGTTTGTGAGGTTTTTTGGGAGGTTGCCCCACCCCCTTACATCCCCCTTTTGGGAGGTTTTGGGAGTTTTTGGGAGGTTGCTATTTTTGACCGCCGCGCTAATAGTGGCGGAAGTGCTTTCCGCTGGCGCAAGACTGACCGCGCCGAACTACGAACAAACCACTTTCCCGACATGGGGAGCGTCCGTGCATCGTACACGGGTCAGTCCGCTTCCCATGTCGGGGTTTTTTATCAGGAGAAAGAAAGTGAACGAGAGAACAGAAACCGCCGGAGCCACGTCGCCGAGGCCGTGGAAGATCGAACGCCGCGAGACAAAAGCCACGAAGACGTGCCACCACAAATCGCACACATACGCCATTGTGGACGCGAACGGGCGCGACGTATGGCACACGTTGGCAAATATGCGGCTAATTTGCGACGCCGTGAACGGGAACCGCCATCAATGACCGCGCCCGAACAGAAGCCAACCAAGAGACGCCGGGCGGCAAAACGCCCGGCCCTCACCATCATCGAGGACACCCGCGAACAGACCCCGCTGACCGACTGGCCGGAATCCGTCGCCGTCGAATCGGGAACGCTTCACACGGGCGACTATTCGATCAAGGGGTGGGAGAACTGCTTTGCAATCGAGCGCAAGAGCCTCGCAGACTTCGCCGGAACAATGATGGGCGGGTACGAGGCGCACAGCGAGAAGCCGAAAAAGCGGTTCAACCGCGAACTGGAGCGAATGAGGCATTACGACCTCACCGCCGTGATCGTGACCGCGACCGCCGCCGAAGTGCTGGACTTCCGCCACCATTGCGGGATGGACGCCCACGGCGCGTTGTGGGGTTTCGCCCTGTCCGTGTTCGCCACATACGGCGTCCCCGTGTTTTTCCTGAATGACGAACGGACGGCGGCGCGGTGGATTGCCGACCTTGCCCACCACTACGTCGCCGTTCGCACGAAAAAGAACTTCACCAAGGCCGACCTCTCCGCCAAAGTGCTGGCCGATTGGGCTTTTGACTGATCCGCTAATATTGCAATGATATGACTTGTACGAAATGTAAACATAACCGCGAGATTGCGCGACTTGCGGAAGAACAGGCGCGGTTGCGTGAAATCTGCTCGAAATGCCGCCTCGGTGAAGATTTGGCCGGGGGCGGCGGCGTATCTCTTGACGTGATCCACGACGGCACGGTTGACCGCGTTGCCAAGGTTGCCCCGAACCACCCCACTTCCTACACCTACGACCCCGGCGAGATTGACGAGCCACAGCAATATCCAGACACCAAAACACGGACACGGGACGCGTTGCATACACTTCTCGCTTGTTTTTCCGCTATAGACTATAAAACATTTTCAAAACTGTTTAATGCTATTTTTACTGTAAAAAATGGGAAGATAGAGATTTTTAGCCAAGAAGAGTTTGAAATCGTCGCTCATTTCATGGACGGTGGCACCATGATTAGCTACGCCGAAGCACACGATCTCACCAAGCAGACGGCGTTCGCTCGGATTAAAAACCTTTTTAAAAAACGCCCAATATTTGAACATATTGCCAACGGCGGACTGTTGCACGGCAAAGGTGGACGGCAAGCCGAAGAGCCGGACGAAGACGAACCGCGCCTCACGCAAGGCGACCTCTTTGACCTATAAGCGAGGGTGTTGATATGTTGATAACTCACACACCGCGCCAGACGCACGAAAACGCCCCCACAAGCCCTTGCAACCACGGCAAGGAAAACACACGGGCGAACAACGCGGACGCGCCACACGCGCCCGTGGGCGGCTCACGCGCGATTTCAAGAAAGGAACAAACGAATGGAGAGACGAAGAAAACTACTTGAGCTGGGCATGCGGTTTGGTATGCTGACCATAGAGGGGTTATGCAGCCACATTCATATCGAACCAAACGGCCACACTAGGCGGCTGTATTGGTGCATTTGCGATTGCGGCAAGCGAATTGTGGCAAACGCCCAGGCGTTGAGGGCTGGAAATCGTAAGTCTTGCGGGTGTATGCGAAAGGCAAAACCAAAACAACCGCCACCACCGCGCCCCCAAAGAACCAAACCCCAGTTTTGTCGAGAAGCGCAAAAGACCTACCGCCGACTGGCCAACATCTGGCGACTTATGTGCCAGCGGTGTTATAATCCGACGCATCTCAATTATCGAAACTACGGAGCGCGTGGCATTGGTATTTGTGAAGAATGGCTCAAGAGCCGGGATGCGTTTATCTTCTGGGCCATAACACATGGGTATTCATTCGACAAGACGATAGACAGAATCGACAACGACGGCGGATATTGCCCGGAAAATTGTCGATGGGTGAAGTGGGATACACAATGCAACAACAAGCGTTGCAGTCATTTCATTGAATACGGCGACGAGTGCCTGACCGTGAAACAATGGGAAAGACAACTCGGATTGTCTAAAGGCACGATCAACTGGCGTCTCTCGCACGGATGGACGACCAAAGAGGCAATCGAGGGGCGGCGGGTCCTCCTATGAAAATCAAAGAAACGCCCAAAGGCCGAGGTCTCGCGCGTTTTTCGCCTAACGGAAAAAACCACTACAAGCCATGAAAATTGCAGTTATTGGAAGCCGCACGGTCGAGAATATTGATTTTGCCGCCATAGGAGCGCAAGCCGGGGACGTTATCGTTTCGGGCGGAGCGCGAGGCGCGGACACCCTTGCGGCGACGGAAGCGCGGCGGAGCGGGCTTGCCGTGATTGAGTTTTTGCCGGATTATGCGCGATTTGGACGCGGCGCGCCGCTAATCCGCAATCGGCAGATCGTCGCAGCTTGCGACCGACTTGTCGCTTTTTGGGATGGCAAGAGCCGAGGAACGGCGTACACGATACGAGAAGCGCGAAAAAATGGAAAACAAGTGCAGATTATTGGAACATAGCGGATTTTATGGCTTTTTTCGCTATGTTTCCATATTTGGATCACGCGCTTCTGGCAATTACCAACAGTCGCGGGACGCCGAGTTGGTGTACAGATTCAAAAAGCAAGGGCGGAACGCCGAACTTTTCGGCGCGATGATCCGGGGCGTTGCCGCCCATTTCGGTTGCGTCGTGATTTTGGCTTGCCCCGGCCACACGCAAGCCGAGACGCAGCTCCAGAAACTACTCGGCAGCGACCTTGTGCGGACGGCGGAAGTAAAGAGCCGCAAGTACAACCACAAAGCCGAGATAGACTTCGACGGCGAGGCGGCGACCCTTGAACTTCGCCGCGACATAGGCGGGCAGCGCGTCCTTTTCGTGGACGACGTTGCAACCACCGGGCGGACGTTGGGATTTTATAGGCGGTTTTTGACCGAACACGGTGCGACCGAGGTTGTTTGCCTTGTTTTGGGCCTGAATGAGCGGCTGAACCCTACCGAGACAGACTTTGAGATCACCTACACGACCGCCGACGCGAAAACTGGCGCGGAACGCGCCGCCGACCATGTTGCGAAGTATCAGGACATCGCCGCCGACCTTGACGCCGCGCTTGCCGGGATCGACTGGAAACGCCGCCGCCGGGCCGAGCGGGACTTCCTGTACTTTCTCCGCGCCTATTGCACGAACGACGACCCCGGCGCGGGCGCGTTTCTGGAAATCCCGCCGCCGCCGTCCATGCAGCCGATTGTCCGCGACATGGAACAGGCAATCGGCGACGCTTCGATCCCCTACCACATCCGCGTCGCCAGAGGCCACGGCAAGACCGCCTACACCAAGGGCGCGGCGTTATGGGTTGCCGCGACCGGGCGCAGACGGTACGAAGTGGTGGTCGGCGCGAACGACGGCAACGCGTCAAACATCATCGAGGACATTTTCGCCGCCGTCACGTCCGGCCCCGCGTTCATTCAGGACTTCCCCGAAATCGCCCTGCCGTTTCTGAAACTTGCCGGAGCGTATCAGCGGGCGAAAACACAGAAGTACCACGGCAATCCGACGAACCCGCGCAAAGCCGCCGACCGCATCGTGTTTCCGTCCGTCGCAGACCCGCGCACGGGGCAACCTTTCCCGTCGTCCGGCGTGATACTTGACGCCGTTGGCTTTAACGCCGGGGCGCGAGGCAAAGCCAAGGGCATACTCCGCCCGGACTTCCTGATTTTCGACGACTTGCAGAACGACGACAAGGCGCAGAGCGAAGGACAGGTCGGCAAAATGGCCGCGAAGATCAAAAAGACCTTCATGGGGCTTGCCGGGCACCGTAAGAAAATCGCGGCCATAATGACCTCGACGCCGATTGAGGCCGACGACCTTTCCGAGACGTTCGCCGCCGACCCCGGATGGAAGACGAAGACCTACAAGATGGTGACGGCCTGGCCTAAATGCCACAACCCGGAAGCGACCACCGAAGAGCGCAAGGGCGTCCGCGACTATTGGGCCGAGTATTGGGACATATTCAACGCCGAGAAAGCCGCCGACCGCTTGCCGCACGTCGCCGCGAACCGCTTTTATCGGAAGCACCGCAAGGAGATGGACGAGGGCGCGGCGGTACTGAATCCGCGAAACTTCGACCCGGCCACCGAGATTTCGGGAATCCAACACGCCATGAACATCCTCCTCCGCGACGGCGAGGCGACGTTCATGAGCGAATACCAGATGCAGCCGCCGCGCAATGCGTTCGCGTTCGAGTTGTCGGCGCGGCACATCCTCTCCCGCGTCCGGCGCGGCGTTCCTCCGAAGACCATCCCGCCCGCGACCGTCTTCACCGCCGCCGCAACGGACATCAACCCCGGCTACGCCATAACCACGGCGATCACGGCGTTCGACATACGGCTGACCGCGCTTGTCACGTCCTACCACGTCACCCGCATACGGATCCCGGAGAACTTGAACGACACCGAATTTAACGCCCGGCTATTCGCCGCCCTGAAAGCACACGCCCGCGAGATCGTGGCGCAGGGAATCCACATCGACAAGTGGGGCATAGACGCGGGCGGGCGGCAATTCAGCACCGTGACCGCGTTCGCGCCGACCGTCGCCGCCGAGTTTGGGATCGAGGCCGTCGCCATGTTGGGCCGCGCCGGGCAGAACTGGAACCCGAACGTCCGCAGCCGAATCCGCAGCGAGAAGAACGCGACCATTTTGTGCCGCGATCCGCAGGGGCGGCGTTGGCTTGCGTGGAATGCCGATGAGTACAAGGAGAAGATGCACAGGGCGTGGGGCGCGGAGCCGGGAGCCGACGGCGGGCTTTCGCTGTTCGACGGCAACGCGAACCACTACCGCTTCGCCGTCCAAGTGGCGAACGAGAAGCTCAAGGCGAAGACGAAGGTGAAGTCGACGGACGGGAAGGAACGGTACGCCTACAAATGGCAGACGAAGAACCCGCACGACTTCGGCGACTGCCTTGCCATGTGCTACGCGCTTGCGGGCGCGGAAGGTTTGACAGGGGAAGGAGAAACCATGCCAAAGAAGAAGACGCGCCTCGCAATCGGCGGCAAGATCGTCGGCGCGGGAACGCCGCAAGCCGAAACAGGAACGCCGCCGCCGGAAGCGGGAACGGAAAAGCCCGAAACGGGAACGCCGCCGCAGCTTCCGCCAAAGAAGAAACACCGCCTCGCAATCGGCGGGCGGCTTTACTGATCCGAAAGGAGCGCAACATGGACTACGACACACGCGAAATCATGCCCGACGAATACCGCAACCGCGAGGAACGCCCGAAACGCCGCCGGGATTTTGACCGACGCGCTAATGGTGAGGAAAGGAACCTTCACCAATGGCGAGACGATTCACAGACCGCGCCGTGTTCGACGGCGAGACGCTGACGGGGACATGGACGGCCCCGGACGGCGCGACCGCCGTTGTCGTCAAACTGGCGGACGGCGCGAAGAACGCCGAAATCGCCGCGACCGCGAACGGCGACGGCACATGGACGGCGACCGCAACCGCCGAGACGCTTGCGGGCTTTTCAGGCGCGACGCGGTGGATCGTTTACGCAACCACGGCAAGCGGGACGGAGGCGATTGCGTCCGGCGCGGTGTACGTCCGCCCGCTTGTTTCCAAATACCGCGCCGTCGTCGCCGCCGTCGAGAACGCGCTCCAGAACTACGGCAACAATCCGAACAAAAGCATAACCGTCGGTGACCTTTCGATCACCTACAAGGACTACGCCGACCTTCTTTCAATTCTTGCCTACTGGCGCAGACGCGCCGAAGAGGACGAGACAGGGCAGCAGCCCAAAGCCAATGGGCCGAAATTCATGAAAGTGAGGTTTGCGTGATGTTCAACATCTTCAAACGCGCGAAGCCGAAGCCGGAACAGCCCGCGCACAACGGGCGGCTCGTCCGCTCATTCAGCGCGGCGGAAGTTTCGCGCATTCTGGCCCCGTGGAAATGGGACGGCGGTTTTTCAAATACGGAGATCGCCGCCGCGCTTGCGATTATCCGGCAGCGATCCCGCGACATGGAGAAGAACTCCGAACACTACCTCCGTTGGCTTGACCTTTTCGTCGCGAACGTCGTCGGGGACGGTTTCAAGTTTAAGCCCTTGCCGGGCCGCGAGACGAACGTCGAGAAAGTGGACGCGAAAGCGGCGGCGTTCCTGTCCTACCATTGGTGGAAGTGGACGACCGACCCCGAACTGGCCGACGTGACGGGCCGCAAGTCGTTCGCGGCCATTTGCCGCTTGTGCGCGTCGAATTGGGCACGGGACGGCGAGGCGTTTGTCCTGATCGACCGCGCCGCCCAGAACGATTACGGCTTTTCACTTCGCGTGATCCGCCCGGACGCGATAGACGAGACGATGAACCTCAACGGCACGGCGACCGCGATCCGCAACGGCGTCGAGGTTGACCGCCGGACGTTGCACCCAGTCGCCTACTATTTCCGCGCCGAGCGCGAAGACCCGGCGGCGGCGTTTATCGGCGGCAAGCCCGTCGTCCGCATACCCGCCGCGAACATTCTCCACCTTTACACGCAGCACGACGAAACGCAGACGCGGGGAATACCGCTCGGCCATGCCGTGTTGAAGAAGTTGAAGATGCTCGACGAGTACAACGTTGCCGAACTTGTCGCCGCCCGCGACGAATCCAACACGACGGGCGTCTATACCGCGCCCGCCGGACAGGGCGGCGAAATCGGCGAGTACGACGACGACCAATCCGCCGCGCTTACCATGCCGAGCGAACCCGGCACGAAGATCATGCTCGAACAGGGGTGGGACTACAAGACGGTCACGCCGTCGCACCCGAACCGCGAACTGACCAACTTCAAGAACTCCATGCTCCGGGACGTGGCAAGCGGCCTCGGCCTTGAGTACGCCTGTTTCGCGAACGATTGGGCGGGCGTTTCGTTTTCGTCCGTCCGCGCCGGGACGCTTGCCGAGCGCGACCATTGGCGGACGCTACAAGCCCAGATGATCGAACAACTGGTGGCCCCCGTCTTCCGGGCGTGGCTTGCGTCGTTCCTGAAATACCGCGCCTCGTCGCCGTACTTGCCGAGCGACTACGCCCGACTTGTCGAGCATGAGTTTCGCGGGCGGACGTGGGAGTGGGTTGATCCGATGAAGGACGTGAACGCCGCAGCCGTCGCAGTTGCCCACGGCTGGAAGACGGACACCCAGATCGCCGCCGACTACGGCACGGACTACGAAGAGAACCTCGCCGAGCAGAAGCGGCTGAAGAAGAAGAAGGACGCCGCCGGAATTTTGACCGAACCGCTAAAGGTAGAGAATACCCCAAAGACGGGAAAGGAGAACGATGAAGAAAAGAACGATTGACAGGCGCGTCCGCGCCGACGAGCCGAAGGACGACAAGCGCAAGTACCGCACCGCCGAGTGGATCGTCGAAACGCGGGAAGTTGGCGAGGGCAAGGACAAGAAGACCGAGCGCGTCGTGCGTTGCTCGATTTCGTCCGAGACGCCCTACACCCGCTACATGGCAGACCCCGAAAGCGGCGAATGGGTGAAAGCGTTAGAAGTGCTCGGCCACAAGCCGGGGGAGATCGACGACACCCGGATGCGTGACGGGCTTGTCATTCAGGACACCCACTACGGCGAACAGATCGGGATCATGGACAAGCCGGAAGTCAAGGACGGCAAGATCGTCGGCACGATCCGTTTCGGCCACTCCCAAAAAGCGCGGGACATTGAGGCCGACGCCCTTGACGGCATAAAGCGCAATATGTCCGTCGGCTACATCGTGAACGAGTACAAGCGCGACGGCGTGGACGAAAAGACGGGGCTTCCGATTTTCCGCGTCACGAACTGGACGCCATACGAAGCAAGTTTTGTGAACGTTCCGGCGGACACGAACATCGGAGTCGGAAGAGCCGAAGCCGATGAAACCATCACCCGGACGGCGGCGAAGCCCGCCGCTGAATCAACCAACAAGAAAGGAATCCAAATCATGGATAAGCCGATAACGGCGGGCTATACTGCCGAACAGAAAACGAAGATTCGCGAACTTGCCTCCGCCGCACACGTCAGCGGCGAGGAAGTCGCGGACATACTCACCTCGGAGCGTTCCTTCGAGGAAATCCGCGAGGAACTCCTGAACCGCCGCGAAAAGTATCTTGCGGAACTGGCGAAGAAGCCCGCGAAGCCCGCAGCGGAAGCCCGCGCCGTCATTGACGAGGGCACGAAGCGCGAGATTCAGAAGCGGTACAACCTCGTGAACGTCATCCGCTTCCTTGCGGACGCCGCAAAGGGCGAACGCTCCGACGTTGACATTGGCTTTGAGCGCGAGATCAGCGACGAACTCGCCAAGCAGACGAACCGGGCCGTGCAGGGCATCCTCCTTCCCGATTTCGTCCGCGCAGCGGCCAACGCCCAAGACGGCGGCCTCACGTTGGGAACTCCCGCCTACGATACCGACACCGCCGCCGGGGGCATTTCGGGAATCGGCGGCGCGGGCAAGAACACCATCGCCACGAACCTTCTCGCTGGCCGCTTCATTGAGGCCCTGCGCGACGCGCTCGTCCTCAACACGCTCGGCGCGGAGATTATCACGGGCCTCGTTGGCGACATTGCCATCCCCAAGGGCGGCAGCATTGCTGGCGGCTGGATTTCGACGGAGGGCGGCAACGCTTCCAAGAAGAACCCGACCTTCGGGCAGATCACCGCGACGCCGCACACCTACGGCGCGTATGTCGATATTACCCGCAAGTTGCTGATTCAGTCCAGCATTGACGTTCAGGCCAAGGTGCTGGAATGGCTCATGTACGCTTGCGCAAAGGGCATCGAGACCGCCGCGTTTCAGGGTACGGGATCGTCCGGCCAGCCGACTGGCCTTGCGACCGCGCTCAACAGCGGCGCGACCGCGTGGAGCAACACGCCGACCTTCGACAAGTTGGTCGCGCTCATTGCCGCCACGAAGACCGCCAACTCCTTCAAGCCGTCAATGCGGTTTGTCGGCACGTCCGGCGTCTGGTCGAAACTTGCCACCACCCGCGACTACGAGGTGCTGACCGACGGCGCGGATACGCCGAAGAACGTCGGCGCGATTGGCGGCTCGACCCGTCTGCTCGACCTTGCGACGAACCGCGTCTGCGGCCATGAGTTTGTCGAGGCGCATTGTATGCCGTCCGCGAAGCTCATTTTCGGCGACTTCTCGCAGTTGGCCGTTTGTATGTGGAGCGGCACGGACATTACGGTCGATCCCTACGCGAACTCCACGAACGGCGGCCTCCGCATTGTCGCCCTTCAGGACAGCGACATCCTCATCAAAGAGCCTGCCGCGTTCAAGTTGGCTACGGGCGTTCACTCCTAAAGCCTACGCCCCCGGCGGTGTTGATCGTCCTTCGCCGCCGGGGGACATTCAACCCAATTCAACCCCCACGAAAAACTGGGAAAGAGTAGATGAGCCTCCGCGAAGATTTCCGCAATGCGCTCGGCAGCATAGCCGCCGCCGTTCCAGAGGCCGTCCGCACCATGCGGCACGGCGAATGGGAGCAAGGCGCGGTCGTACAGTCGTCGTCGCGGAACTTCGCGGCGTCCGTTTCCGACACCGCACCGGCAGAGGCGGCGTGGTACGTCGCAAACGCGGCTGACTTCCCAACGCTTGACGAGGGCGCGGCGGTGGAGTTGGGCGAATCGTTGCGCGTCGTCGTGTCGATGAAAAGCGATCCCGTTGGCGCGACGTTCACCGTCGGGCTTTCGGCGGAGTTTGAGAAATGCCCGGCGGCGTACAAGGGGACGCGCCGCGAGAACGGCAAGGCGCGGACGATCCAACACCCGCTCGACGTGCTGCTGCTGGAAACCGGGACGGCGGACAACTACGCCGACGCGCTTGCGCCGACCTACGCGACCGCCTACACCGTCGCCGTCCGCCGGACGGACTGGCCGGAAGTCACAGAACCCGAACCGTCGGACGTGCTGGAAGTTGCGCCCGGCGGCCATCCGTTCGCGCTCAAAGTTTCCACCGTCACGCGGCACGACGGCTGGTATATCTTGAAATGTCGCACGAGGGGGTGACGCCATGGTGGAATTCTCGGTAGAAATCGACGAAACTGCTGCACGTCACCTTGACGAGCTCCTTACGCGCATCGCAACGCTGACGCCGAGGCGCATAGCAACGGAGACGCGCCACGCCGCCATCCTCCTTTGCAAATCACTCCGCGCAAGGACGCGGCAAGCTCCGAAGCGCATACCAAAAAGAGAATATATCGCCGCGCCGTCAACTGTTCCGCCGCACTACGTCCATTCAAACTTGGAAGGCCATGCCTTGCTGCACAGGTGGTCACTCACGAGGTTGAAAGGCACGCCCGACGAATCCACTCGCCATTACTACGTTTACGCTTCCGCGCACAAAGGCAGAGGCGGGCGAATGGTTGGAAAACATCTGGCGCAAGAACGCCACGAACTGTTGCAACAACACGGCGGCATCCCGCGCCACGGCCTGGCTAAAAAGTCGTGGGGCTGGATTGCAAAGCAGATTTACAACGCCGTAGGCATTGAGGATTTGGCGTACAAGCCCCGCAAGGGCGAGGTAAGAGACCCGCGCAAGGCCATCAATGGCGTTTTCAAGCGGCTCACCACTGGCGGCGAGGCCGTGCTGCAAAACAAGCTGGACTACATCATGGAGGCATTGCAACCGGGCGCATTGAATGAAGCGGTGGTTGCTGCAACTCAAAACCTATCGCGGAGCGTCGAAGCGTCGCTCATAGAGGCCGAGGAAAAACGCGCCGCCGCCGCTCCGCGCTCCGGCGGGACTCCGTGGTGGGAGGCGTACAAGAAAGCGAGGATGAGATGACCCCTGCCGAAATCATCACGCGCAAGCTCAAAGCCCGTATCGAGGAAAGCGGCGCAACCGTTCCCGTCGTTTCCCTGTTGTTGGAGGCGTTGGAGGGCGCAAGGCATGAAGCCCCGTCTTCGTTCATTGCGTTGTCCGTACAGATTGCGGCACAACTTGAGGAGCCGTTGCCACATTATCGATTCGACCTGGCCGCAACCCTCGTTACTGCAATCGACGATGACAAGGGCGGCCAACTCTTCAAGGCCAACCACGACGCCCTCTGGACGGCGTTCGACTATCTCGCACGCGCCGACAACTGCGAAGAGCTGGGCGGCGATTCCTCTTCGGGGTTCGGGGGCTTGCCCCAAGAGACGGGCGGCGATTCCTCTTCGGGGTTCGGGGGCTTGCCCCCGTTTCTTTGCGACGGCCTCCAATTGGGCGCGGGAGTTGCCCCCCAATTCTCCGACGACGAAGACGGCGGCTCATGGACTGTAACTTTTTCTGCGACCGTGACTGGCCGCGCAAACTAACCAACAGAAAGGAAAAAACAAAATGGCAAACAATGGATTCAGCGCACCAGTCAACTACTGGGGCTCAATATCCGGCCTCACCCCGAAAACGTCTAATGACGGCAAGACCTCGCAGACGGCGGAGGCCGTCAATTCCTACGGCGACGTAGTGGCGCACGACGAATACGGCGAAGTGCTGGCACCGTCCACCGAATACGCCGTCACGGGCACGGTGAATCTCTCCGACATCGTGCTGGGTTCCGTCCACACATTGGGCGAGAAGAGCCTCATGCTCACGAACCTCACGATCACCACGCAAGCGGGATCGTCGCCCACCGTCACCATCTCCGGCGTTGAAGTCGAATCCGGGGCGACCGCCGCCCGCACCTACGCGCTCACGGGCACGCTCACTCCGCGCTCCAAGGCACAGGACGTCTGCGGCGCATTCACGGTAAGCGAAAACTTCACGAGCATCACCACCACCGCGTCCGTCAACTCGCAGATTGCCACCGTCACGGGCACGCCCGTTGCAAGCGACGCGGCGAACGGGCGCATTGAGGTGAACGTCACCATGACCGACCCCACGGGCGCGGCCACGATCACGGCGGCGACTGGCGGCGGATTCACGATCACCACGGCTGCGGCCACGAGCAACCCCGACGCCGATTACGTCACCCACACCGCCACCGCCACGAAGTACCTCGCGGGCACGGAAGCTGCCTAAGCGTTTAGCTCATACAGGGAGGTTCGCGGCATGACTTCGCAACTGGCGAAAGAAGATCTGCAAGACCTGCGCGACGCGGGGCTCACCCCGTCCGACGAGGACGTGATACGCCTCCACGCGCTGGCCTTGCGGATTACCGACGGCGCGGAAACCACCGCATGGAATGCGCCGCGATTCGCCATCGCCGGGGGCGTAGTCTTCTGGGAGCCGACTCTCGCCGCGTACTATTGGCACGACTACGCCGTGCATTTCGCGCAAGACACCGCCACCGCCTTTTGGCTCTTCGCCTTCGCCTGTGCGCACGGACGCCGCCACGGCTACCTCGAAGGACTGCGCAAGAAGGAGGACATCGAACTCGCCCTAGGGCAGTTCCTCGGCTCATGCACGGCAACGCGCATCGAAGTGGAACGCGCCGTCGCCTACGCCGTCGAAGGAATCGAAAGCCCGGAACCGGAGCCGACCGAACTGGCGCAGAAGCGCGAAGAGAAGCGCAAGGATGAACTGCCAACGGAGCGTGAACGCCGCAACGCCGCATGGCTTGAACGGCTGTTCACGGAGGCCGCGTCCGCAACGGGCATGACCTACGCCGATATTATGGAGCAGACCCCATCCCGCCTTTGCGCCATGATAACGGCGGCGAACGTCCGCGCCGGGATGGAGTTGTCGCAACCGAACGCCCGCGCCCATGCGGACTACCTCGCCACCCTCGCCGCGATAAAGAAGCGGCTGCAAGCGGAATCGGAAGGAGGTGCGGCCAATGGCTAAAGACATCAAGATCACCCTCCAGACCGCGCTCAACGCCGCCGGAATCAAGGCCACCAAGTCGCAGATGAATACGATGACGCAAAGCGTCTCCGATTCGATGAGCAAGCTCGCAACTGACAACCGCCACCATTGGGCAGATATTAAAGCCGCATGGGATATGGCGTTGGGCGGCATCAAGAAGGTTGCCGGGTTCATCGCCGGGCCGTTGAAAAAGGCATTTGACGCGGAGTATGCGCTGACAAACTTTAAGACGCTTCTCGGATCAATCGAGGACGCCAAAAAGCACGTCGCCGATCTAAAGGCGTTCGCGTCGCAGACCCCTCTCACGTTCGGCGACTTGTCCAGCGCGTCGAAAACCCTTCTCGCGTTCGGTGTCAACGTTGACAAGGTAATGCCATCGTTGAAGACGCTGGGCGATATATCCCTCGGCAACGCGGAGAAGATGCAACAACTCACGTATGCTTTCGGCAAGGTTGCGAGTTCTGGCAAGATGTCCGCCGTCGAGCTGAAACAGATGGTCGTCGCTGGATTCAACCCATTGCAGGAGATCGCAGACCGCACGGGCGAGAGCATGGAGTCCCTGCGCGACAAGATGGAGAAGGGCGGAATCACTTTCGACCTCGTGGAGATGGCCATGAAATCCGCCACAAGCGAGGGCGGCAGATTCAACAACGCCATGAAGGACGCAAGCCAGACTGGCAACGGCCTCTTTTCCACGATGCAAGACAACTGGAACATGGCCGTGTCGAAGTTAGGCTCCGCGTTCATGGAAGCGGCCAAGGGCGGAATGACCCAAGTCATCGAAGTGCTCCAGAAACTCCACGCGGACGGCTCGTTGGAGAAATGGGCGAACGCTGGCGCGTCTGCTTTGGAGAAGGTTGTCACCTTGTTAAGGTCTATTATTGATTTCACGGGTAAAGTCGTGGACAAATTGAAGGTAGTGGCGACGAGCATTGGAGCCGCTTTCAAAACTGTTGGCGATTTTGCGTCTGCATACGCGCAACCCGGCGTAAGTCTATCAGACGCCAGAAAGCAAGCTGCAGAAAAGCAGATGAATCGTGAAGTCCATAGGGACACCCAACGCTGGGCCAATCAGAACTTGAAGAAGATTGACGATTCCGCGTGGGATCAATGGATGAAGGAAGAGAAGGAATTGCGCAAGGAGGAAGAGCTTGCGAAATCCCGCGCCGCCAATGGCGTTCAACGCGACCCTGAAATCGCCGAGCGGATGAAGCAAGAGCTTGCGAAGAAATCGGAGGCCGAAGAGAAGAAGGAGCGCGACAAGGCGGAGAAGGAAGAGAAAGCCCGGCGCAAGAAAGCGGCGGCTGACCTCGAAAAGCACAACCGCGAGGCTGCGGCCAAGGCGAAGAAGGAGCGGCAGAAGGAAGCGAAGGAAATCATCCAAATCGAAGATGATGTGTTAAAGAGACAGAAGCGCAACACGCAAGAGCGCATAAAGCAACTGACGAAGGAAATCGAGGAAATCCAGAAACGCCGCAAAGCCACCGAGAGGGGAATGGGCGTTGACGCATCGCGCAACCAATGGGGGGCGTATCAATACCACTTCGACAAGGAAGGTAAAATCTCCTTTTCCGAATGGCAACGCGCCCACCGCTACGGCGACGAGACGAGCGACCAAGCCAAGGCCCGCCGCCGTTCCGAGATAGAAGACCGCCGCATGGAGAAGTTGAAGGAGCAATTCGAGAAGGGCAAGAAAATCTCCGACCGCGACCAGAAGAAGCTCGACGATTGGGAGAAGTTCAAGGAAGAGCGCGACGGCGTGGAGAAACGGCAGAAGCAGATCAAGAAGCTCCGCGAAGACGCCGAGAAAGCCGCCATCGAGGGCGAGAAGCACTTGAAGGATATCCGCACGAAGATGGAGAAGTACATCGAGGCTGGCGTATTGAACTAGGAGGGCAGAACGATGGCATTGCTTACGACCATATCCGAAACCAACCGCATAGACGAGCAAGGCGGTTTGTGGGAAATCTCCATCAAGCCTGTTTGGAGCTACGTTTCAAACGGCTCTGTCATGTATCAATGGAAAACAAGCGTCACTTTTACTAAGTCATATCGTTACGTAGGGCTTGCGAAAAGCAACGCAATATCCCTCGCCGAGACGATCCGCAACGCATACACAATGCCACGGTCTCGCTACGTCGTATCATGGGACAAGACGGCCCTGCATTGGCAATACGCGCCAATTTCATCATCAACGACGGAGGCCGATGTCGTGCCTACGCCGATGGGCGATGGGCGGATGTGGCAAATCTCCGTGGCTGTCGCCGCTTCGCTTGAGGCATATTACACGCAACAAAAGGCTCCGACTGTCGCTACCGTTAAGGGGCTGTTGTCGGGGATTGACAACTATCCAGAACTGCCCGGAGGTGCATAATGGCCATCCGTCCGGGTCAGATTCGTTACTTGCAAGAAGGCAAGTACATCGGCGCGAAAAGCAACGCCGGATTCGTCGCTACGTTCAACTGGATGCTGTCGTGGATATATAATTTCTCCGTCGGGCCGGGGTTGGAACTCACGGGAAAGACCGAGGGCAAGCCCGAATTAAATCTCTCTGCCGTCAACGAGGACGGCGCACCAATCGACGGTGGCGGCGAGGACACGCCGGAAACGCCCGAAGGGGGAGTGCCTGAAACGACAACGGAAGATGTCGTGACTGGAGTTTCATTTGCGTGGGTCAACGGCCAACTCAAAGCGACTGTTACGAAGAAAACGCTAACCGTAATCGCATCGGACACGGAATCTCCCGGCACTAGCGAAACCAAAGAAATCCCGCTTTGGAAGCAGGATGTGGACTCCGGAATCACATACGACACGAGCACAAAGAAACTCACGAAGGTCGTCATGCCCGGCGTCCGCACCGAGGCGACGGCACCGACCGCGACTACGGACGTATTCGAGGCCGTTTCCCACGACGACGAGTACGGCGACCACAGCGGCACGAGCGGGACGGGGAGCTAACAGATGGCATACGTCCATAAACCGTTTTCCTCGTACAAATGGAAAGGCGCCGGAGCAGACCTTGGCGCCGCCAGCTATGCGCCGCAGCCGTACCGCTACACGGCGGACAACTTCCAGTACACTTTCAAGCCATTTGCGACTGGCACGAAGAACTACCGGGTACTCCTCATCGACGGTGGCGTTTATCTGGTGACATTCTCTCATTGGACGTATGAAAGTCAATCAACTTTTTCCAATTGGCAGAGCAGGATCACCCAACGCACGGAGACGGTAAACGGTTACACCGTGGACGTGTTGGACGTTGACGGATCACAAACGGCGCCGACGTATGGCGAATACTACGGAGGTGCGCCGCTGTACGTAACCGCTCACTACGTAATAGTGCAACTGCAACCAGGCGATCCGCACTACGACGAAACGCCGGATTCGGCGACACCCAATCCGGGTGACTACGAGGAGGAGGATCGGGCCGTCTGGGTGATAGTCAAGTGCGACCCGGAGGGCGTCCTCAGAGGGTCGGGGGGCCATTCCGGCGGCCCGTGCGCATACCATGAAGTCGTCACGTCCTACCGCGACG
>Ga0310694_10001342_pt1 | contig 28261 bp, 24 predicted proteins | sample 174DNAGHGhighgp2_FD_203884 | JGI IMG/M metagenome (GOLD analysis project Ga0310694, IMG submission 203884) | Sheep rumen microbial communities from Palmerston North, Manawatu-Wanganui, New Zealand - 1742 DNA GHGhigh gp2 (v2) (version 2) | ecosystem: Host-associated > Mammals > Digestive system...
GCCGTCCTTTATGTAGCGGCGCAGCGCGCGCGCAACGCCGTTTTTCCATGTCGTGATGCTGTCTTCGTCAAAGTTCAGCTTGCTGATAAGGTCCACCACGTTGGGTATCGGCATGCCGTGGCGCAAAATGCCGGAGATAAGCTTGGCGTAGTTCCAGTACTCCTTTTTGAATGTGCGCGACAGACCCTCTATTGTTACCTTATATCCGTCAGGGTCAAGGAATTGGAAGTCGTAGCGCGCATGCTCGTCTCCCTGCTCCTTCACGCGTATCACCCAGCCTTTCTCAACATTCTGCGGTAGCAGGAAGTTCGATGCTCGGCCCGTGAAAATCTCATAAGGACGGCCTTCGTACATTCCAACCACTGCAATCCAGTCCTCTTTGTTGTTCTTGAAGCGCAGAATCTCGGCGTCCAGCTTCTTCGGGCGTTTCGGCGCCTTGGTCTCTCCAAACTGCGGCGTGGCGTCGCCTTCGTTGCTCACCAGCACGCCCTGACGGCTGCCGTCGCGGTATATCGTGCATCCCTTGCATCCGGCTCGCCATGCAGCCTCATATATCTCTTTCACAGTCTCTTTCGTCGTCTCTTTCGGAATGTTCACCGTCACGCTGATCGAGTGGTCCACCCATTTCTGGATGGCTCCCTGCATCTTCACTTTGTTTACCCAGTCGATGTCGGCCGATGTCGCTTTGTAGTAGGGTGACTTTTCTATAATCTTCTGCAAGTCAGCATCCTTCATTGCCATCACCTCGTCGGCGTTGTAGCCGTTCACCTTCAGCCAGTCGATGAATTTGGGGTGGAACACGTTGTATTCTTCAAAGTAGTCGCCACTCTGGTCTTGGATGATTTTGTGTTTCGAAGTGTCTTTGTCGTTGGGATTTATCTTCTTGCGTCGTTTGTACGACACCAGAAACACAGGCTCTATGCCCGATGTCGTCTGTGTGCAGATACTCACGGTACCTGTCGGCGCTATCGTCAGCAAAGCTATGTTGCGGCGGCCGTTTTTCTTCATCATCTCATACAGCTCGCCGTCAGCCTTTGCCAGTCGCTGGATGAACGGGTTCTTCTTCTCGCGTTCTGTGTCGTATATCGGGAAGCATCCGCGCTCTTCAGCCATAATCGCCGACGAGCGGTACGCGTTGCATGCCAGCGTCTTCTGCACCTCCACGGCCATCTTCGTAGCCTCCTCGCTGCCATAGCGCAGCCCCAGCGCGGCAAGCATGTCGCCCTCGGCTGTTATGCCAAAGCCCGTACGGCGACCCTCGAGGCATTTCATCTTGATATTCAACCACAAATTCTTCTCTACCGATTTGATTTCATCGCTCTCGGGGTCGGCATCTATCTTGGCAATTATCTTCTCCACCTTCTCCAGTTCCAGATCTATCAGGTCGTCCATCAGGCGCTGCCCCTTCTGCACATGGTCTTTGAAAAGCTCGAAGTTGAACTTCGCCTCGGCGGTGAATGGCTTGTCGACATAGCTGTAAAGGTTGATGGCCAGCAGGCGGCAACTGTCGTAAGGACACAGCGGTATCTCGCCACAAGGGTTCGTGCTCACCGTCCGGTAGCCGAAGTCAGCATAGCAGTCAGGCACCGACTCTTTCAATATCGTATCCCAGAACAGCACACCCGGCTCAGCACTCTGCCAGGCGTTCGTTATTATCTTGCTCCACAGCGCTCTGGCATCGATTTCCTTCTTTACCATCGGGTTCTTCGCATCTATCGGGTACTGCTGCACAAACGGCTTGCCGTCAACCACACACTGCATGAACTCGTCGGTTATCTTCACCGACACGTTGGCTCCCGTTATTTTGCCCTGCTCCATTTTCGCGTCGATAAAATGCTCCGCATCAGGATGTTTGATTGATATTGATAGCATCAGTGCTCCGCGACGGCCACCCTGCGCCACCTCTCGTGTTGTGTTCGAGTAACGCTCCATGAATGGCACTATACCCGTCGAGGTCAACGCGCTGTTTTTCACTGGGCTGCCACCAGGACGTATGTGGCTAAGGTCATGCCCCACACCACCGCGTCTCTTCATCAGTTGCACCTGCTCCTGGTCTATCTTCATGATGCCGCCATACGAGTCGCTGTTGCCACTGTTGCCTATCACGAAGCAGTTCGAGAGCGACACCACCTGATAGTTGTTGCCGATGCCCGACATCGGGCTACCCTGCGGGATGATATAGCGGAAATCCTTCAGCAGACCGTAGATGGTCTCCTCGCTCATCGGATTTGGATACTTCTTCTCTATTCGTGCAAACTCCTTCGCCAGACGGTGATGCATCATGTCTGGATTCTCCTCATAGATTTCCGATCCGTCGCGCAATGCGTATTTGTTCATCCATACATTCGCGGCCAGTTCGTCTCCGTGGAAGTATTCTACCGACGATTTCATTATCTCATCAGTCGTGTATGCTCTTTTTTCTGTTTCTTTCATGATTGGTGTGCCTTTGCTCTTTGTGGTTTGCTTACTTGTGCTTGCTTCGTTTTTTGTTGTTGTATTTTTGGCGGGCAGGCTGTTTTCGCCTACTTTGTCGTTACTTTTTGATTGTGAAAGCGTTGTGCTTATTGTTTTGTCTTCCAGTGCTTTACTTTTCCCCTTTTGGCGTTTGTCTGTTGCGGACGGGGGCTTTTGTTCCCCTCCGATGTCGCCAAAATCCAAAAATAGTTCATTGCCGTTCATGGTTGTTCTCTTTTTTGTTGCACTGTTACAAAACGTTATATCACCCTCTCATGCTTCCGTACAGATTGCTAAAATACATATAAGATTCTCCTTTTCTCTTTAATACACCCCTTAGTTATTAACATAATTTTTAACATCCTTGTCCTTGTTGTTCGCTACCAATTTGTTTCACGATGTCTCATGTCAATTCAAATTCAAGCTACCATGTTATAATATCCAGTTCTTTATTTTTTGATAAAAAAACATCCGTGTAATCCATGTTCGATAATGTAAACTAACCTACGTCGCTTGTTGTAAGGATTTCCAATCCGTCAACCTCCTCTTTCCCTAAAAACAGAAGCCTCCATCGTCTTGATGGAGGCTTCCGCATTTCTCGTGTTGGTATCTTGTTTGCTGTCTTATTATCTCTTTATCAGTTTTTTGGCGTTTCTCATTCCGTTCTTGCTCTCTATACCATATATATATAGGCCTTGAGGCAGTTCGCTCAGGTCAATCTCTGTCGTGCCCTCGCCGGCCTCTATCGATTTGCTCCACACGCGTTTGCCTTCGATGCTGTAAAGGCACAGCGTCGCGCTCTCTTCTGTGCTGTATGTCACCGTGGTACGCGTAGCTGCAGGGTTGGGACTTGCATGTAGCGTGATGCTCTGTCCGACGCCGCTGATGCCAAGGTTTGCGTCTTTGTTATGCACTCTCACATAGATGGTTCCTTTGTTTGTGACGTCGCTTGTGTCGTATACTGTCAGCTCGAACACCGCGGGCTCTGCCGTCGCAGGCACATCAAAGTCAATATGCAGGTCGTCGTACGACGAGTTGCCGTTCACTTTAAATGGGGCCGACATCATGCCGTCCATACACAACTGGCCTGTGCAGATTCCATATAGGTCTATCTCGGTGTTGTCCACCTTCTTACCTTCGATGCGGCACACCAAGTCCCATATCTCGTTGTTGTTGATTGTCGGCTTGAATTGCAGGTCGTTGTTCGATGCCGCCTTCACGTCTATTGTCGCGCCGTCTGCTATCTCGTGGCCGTTGTATGAAAAGCTCAGTATCTGTTGTGCGTTCGCGCTTCCCATTCCGCAGATGAGAATTGCCAATAGTAGTGTTTTGACTGTTTTTTTCATCTTTTTGTTGTTTTTTATTGTTATATCTTGTTGATTTCTTGTTTTTAACGTGCGACTCTTTTCTCGGTTTTTCTCTGCAAATATACTCTTTTTTTTCTTTTTTTTGTCATTTCTGTAACCACTATTCTTTATTTATTTGAGGGTTCTAAAATGGTTAATTTATGCCAAAATGGCATATATTTTGCCATTAAATCGTATGTTTCGGAAATTTTGTCAGTTTTATCCCGAAGGCATGCGTTTTGTTACTATATGGGGTGTAAGGCGAACGGAGAGCCGAGGATACGAAAGGAGTTTGAGTCCATTGACACCGCAAGCCTCCAAAAAAAATGAATGTTAAACAATTAAAAATAGGAGATTTAAACCATGTTAGTAGCAAGAAAAAACAATGACCTCGTTTCAACAATGTTCAACGAACTTCTCGACTGGAACCGCTGGGGCGGCCTCTGCAGCACCGACGACCACACCGTAACACCTAAGATGAACGTCAGCGAGAGCGACAACGACTACCGCCTCGAACTCTCCATGCCGGGCATGAAGAAGGAAGACCTCTCGCTCAGCATCGACACCGACAACAACCTCGTCATCGAGATGAACCACCAGGAGGAGAAGAAAGACAACGACGAAAAACGCAACTATCTGCGCCGCGAATTCAGCACCGCTCAGTTCAAACAGATGCTCTCCATGCCAGAGAACGTCAAGAAGGATTCCATCTCCGCCAAGGTCGAGAACGGCATCCTCACCATCACTCTGCCTAAGTTTACGGCCGAGGAGCAGAAGCAACTGACGCAGACCATCGCCATACAGTAACAACACCGATTTCTTTGATGTGCACTCTTCCTGAACAGAATATTTGTTGAGTTAATAAGTTGATTACTACCGAACTGGAACATTCTTTGTTCCAGTTCTTTTTTTTTGTGTACCTTTGCAAATTTGAAATGAATGACATTAACGATAATCCTACCGAACTGATAGACCTGCAGAAAGTCCTGGCTTCCAAGAACGTCAAGGCTCCGCGTTGGGTCGTCTCTCTACTCGGACGTCTCCTGCATGTCGACGAAATCAATCAGGGGCTCGCCATCTATCATGACAAGCAGGGCCCCGAGTTTGCCGACGCCATACTCGACTATCTCAACGTCTCTGTCGACCTCGTCAATTCGCAGCGCATCCCCGCCGACGGCAATCCAATTATCGTGGCCAACCACCCACTCGGCGGCCCCGACGGCATGGCGCTCATCGCCGCTGTAGGCAGGATACGCAAGGACATCAAATTCCCAGTGAACGACTTCCTCATGGCTCTGCCCAACCTGCGCGACGTATTCGTTCCTATCGACAAGGTGCATGGCAATCGTCTCACTGCCAACGGCATAAACGAGGCTTTTGCCACCGACAACATACTGCTCTATTTCCCTGCGGGTCTCTGCTCCCGCCGGCAGAATGGCGTCATCGCCGACCTGCCATGGAAAACCACCGTCGTCAAGAAAGCTCTCGCACACCAGCGCACGGTCATTCCTGTCTTCATCGACGCCCACAACCGCCGCCGCTTCTATTCTATCGCCAACCTCCGCAAACGTCTGGGCATCAAATTCAATTTCGAGATGGCTCTCCTCCCGGGTGAGATGTTCGCACAGCGTGGCAACACTTTCCGCATGGTCGTCGGCAATCCTGTCGACTGGCGCCGTTTCGACAACGGCGAATCACCTGTAGTGTGGGCTGAACGGCTCCGACAGTACGTCTACACCCTGCGCCAGAACCCCGATGCCGACTTGATACTCAAATAAATTCAAGATTATGCAAACCAACTTAGATTATATCATTCCTCCCGTCGATCGCAGTCTCATCAAGAAGGAACTCTCCGACAAGCTTTTCCTTCGACACACCAATTTCGGCGGCAAAGACATCTATGTCACCACGGCCCACATCTCGCCTAACATCATGCGCGAGATTGGACGCCTCCGCGAACTCGCCTTCGCCTCCGAAGGCGGAGGCACAGGCAAGCCCATCGACATCGACGAGTTCGACACGCTCCCCGAACCCTATTGCTTCAAGCAACTCATCGTCTGGGACGCTCAGGCCGAAGCCATCGTCGGTGGCTACCGTTTCATTCACGGAAGCAACATGTTCCGCTCCGTCGACGGCTCCATCTATACCCCCACAGCCGAGCTTTTCCACTACACCGACGATTTCATCAACAACTACCTGCCTTATACCATTGAGCTGGGCCGCTCTTTCGTACAGCCTGACTATCAGCCGTCAAGCAACCTGCGCAAGGGCATGTACTCGCTCGACAACCTCTGGGACGGCCTCGCCACCATCGCTGTCGAAATCCCAGAGACGCGCTACTTCTTCGGCAAAATAACCATGTACCCGCACATGAACCGTCGCGCCAAAGACCTGGTACTCTATTTCTATCAGAAGCACTTCCCCGACAAGGATGGTCTCGTATGGCCCGTCGAGCCGATGGCCATCGAGTCTGACTTTAACGAATTACATCAGCTCTTTAACGGTCGCAACTACAAGGAGGACTACCAGATTCTACTGCGCGCCGTCCGCGAACTGGGCTCGCATGTGCCGCCACTCGTCAATGCCTACATGAACCTCTCTTCCACCATGCGCTCCTTCGGCACCGCCTACAACCACGCTTTCGGCGAGACCGACGAGACGGGCATCCTAGTCCAGGTGCGCGACATTTTCCCCGAAAAGAAGGCTCGACATTTCGAGTCCTACGACACAAAAAACCATCTCTTCGAACGTCGCAAACTGTTTAAAATCAATATACGGCGTATGCCATGGTGGCGCAACGCATCCGACAACGACGGTATCGACGACCTCCTCGCCATCAAAGAACACAAGATAGCGCGCGACCGCTCCTCTCAGGACGACAACGACGATAAGTCTCTGTCGCAACGGCAACTACGACGTCAACTGCGGCGTCAGCGACGCAACAAATAATCTTTACGACAATGATCATCAAATCCGCCTCTTTCGTCGTCAGCAACAGCGACTATTCCAAGTGCCCGGACAACGGCCTGCCGGAATACGCCTTCATTGGGCGCTCCAATGTCGGCAAGTCCTCGCTCATCAATATGCTCACTGCACACAAGGGGCTCGCCAAGACAAGCGTTAAGCCAGGTAAGACGCAGCTTATCAATCATTTCCTTATCAATAACGAGTGGTACCTCGTCGACCTCCCGGGCTATGGCTTTGCCCGCATCTCCAAGAAAGAGCGAGAGTCGTGGCGCAAGATGATAGAGGCATATCTACTCAACCGCGAGCCACTCGTCAACACTTTTGTACTCATCGACTCGCGTCTCACGCCTCAGCGCATCGACCTCGAGTTCATCTCTTTCCTCGGCCGCAATGGCATCCCGCTCTCCATTGTCTTCACCAAGGTCGACAAGCAGAACCAGAGCGACACCGCGCGCAATGTCAATCTCTTCAAACAGGCCCTTGCCGAAGAGTGGGAGGAACTGCCTCTCCTTTTCCTCTCCTCGTCGGTCTCAGGCTCCGGCCGCTCCAAGATTCTCGACTATATCGACTCTGTCAATAGCTCTCTCAAGGATAGATAATGTGCTGTATGATAGATTGTAATTAATCATTTATATTCCAATCCAACATATCCGTTTATGTCTTTTTTACGTTTTCCTCTCGTTCTCATTACGCTGTTCCTCTCGTTCTCTTCTGCTCTCTTCGCCCAGAACACTGCGGCTCTGCAGAAGGCTGTCTCCGACCTCGCCACAGAACATGCTATGCGACACGCAACCCTTGCGGTATCAGTCTATAAGGTCGATAAAGGTACTCAGCTCTACGCCCACAACAGCCAGACGGCTCTCGTCCCGGCGTCGCTTGTCAAACTGTTCACCACATCCGCTGGCTTCGACCGTCTCGGTGCACAGTTCCGCTTCTGTACCACTCTCGCTTACAGCGGCGACATCGACAAGAATGGCACCCTCCACGGCTCTATATATATCATCGGCGGTGGCGACCCGCTTCTGGGTTCCTACCGCTACCGGCAGACGCAGCCCGACTCGCTCTTCGCCATCTGGCATCAGGCCCTCGTCGCCGCTGGCATCAAGGCTGTCGACGGCCGCGTCCACTACGACGCCTCCATCTTCGACAACCACCCCATCAACAACAACTGGCCATGGGGCGACATCGGCAACTACTACGGCTGTGGTGCTTCGGGACTCAACTTCCACGAGAACATGTTCTTCATCTATCTAAATCCAGGCGCCAAGGTGGGCTTCCCTGCATCGCTCTCGCGCACCGCCCCGGCCGGCCTCAACCTCAGGATAATCAATGAGGCTGTCACCGGTCAGCCCAAGTCGGGCGACAACATCATCGTCTATGGCGACCCGGGCTCCTCGCTGCGCACCTGCACAGGCACACTCCCTGTCGATGCCCGCAATTTCTCCGTCAGGGCCTCTCTGCCCAAGCCCGCTCAGGCTTGCGCAGACCTCTTCACCGTCTATCTCCGTCAGCACAAACTGCACGTCTCTGGCGCCGCCTCCGAGGCGTTGCAACGCCCCAGAAACCTTATCTCTCTCCTTGAATATACCTCCCCGGCATATACTCTTATCGCTCAGTATACTAATATGACTTCCAATAACATATATGCCGAGTCTATCCATCGCTTCCTGGGCTACAAGATGAACGGTCTAGGCTCCAACGCCAACGGCAACAAGGCTGTCGCCGACTATATCAAGCGCCTCAACCTTGAGGCGTCGGGTATCGTCCTCGACGACGGCTGCGGTCTCTCCATGCACAACAGGCTAACCGCCGACTTCCTATGCCGTTTCCTCTGCGAGGTTGCCAAAACCAACTATTTCAACGACTTCCTCAAATCGCTCCCCTCGGCTGGCGAGAGCGGCACCGTCAAGAAGATGCTCACCGGACTGCCGCCGAAGGTCTCCGTTTCCATGAAGTCGGGCTCCATGACCGGCGTGCGCTCATTCGCGGGATATGTCACCAACGCCAAGGGCGACCGCTACTGCTTCGCCGTCATTGCCAACAATTACGACTGCACTGGCGCACAGATGCGCGCCAAGCTCGAAAAAATAATCCTCAAAATAGCCACTCTCGAATAGATTATCGTAAAACAATAAACCCCATAATACTCTCAATGAAAAAAATTGTCTTGCTGGTCATCGCCACGCTCTCACTCTCTTTCGCCGCCTGCGAAAAAATCACCACATGCAAATGCATGATCACTGTCGACTACCCCGACGACACCCCACGCAAAGTCACCGAACTAACCGGCGGCATCAAGGAGGGCAAATGCGAAGACCACTCCAAAGTCATCCTCATACCTAACGAGGATACGGTCAATGTTCAGACGGTCACATGCTCTGCACTTTGACTTTTTTTTGCAAAAAATAAAGATTTTTTTGCCGTTTAAAAAAATGTTTGTACCTTTGCAAACTCATTCGTTGTGTGCAAATGGAACGTAGTGTTGATACCGAAATACAGTTTAGTGGTTTAAAAACAGGTGTTTATCATTATGATTATACCCTAAACAACAGTTTTTTTTCTGACTATAAAAAGGAAAAAATACTGGATGCTGAGGTCTTTTTTGATGTCGTTCTGCAAAGAAAGGAGAGATTGTTGATGTTCCATTTCGCATTCCACGGTGATGTGCTGACAACGTGCGACAGATGTTTGGGTGAGTTGCGTTGGCCTGTGAGCGGTGAGAACGATTTGTGCGTCAAATTCAGCGACACGGAAGTCTCTGACGATGAGGATGTCATCTTCCTGCCTGAAAAAGCTCACACCATCGATCTGGCTCAGTGGATGTACGAATATGTGGCTGTTTCTCTGCCTATTCGATGCGTCCACCCGGACAACCCCGACGGCTCCAGCTCTTGCGACCCGCTGATGCTCGAATATCTGTCCGACGATAGTGATGACGACAACAGTGTCGAAGATAGTGTGACAGGGAGTGAGCAGGAAATCGACCCACGTTGGGAAGCACTCAGGAACCTGAAAAACGACTGACAGTCGAAACGTCATCTTCCTTTATGATTGAAAATTAAACAATAAAAAATTAATAATTATGCCACATCCAAAACACAGATTCTCACAGACGAGAACAAGAAAGAGAAGAACGCATGACAGCCTTGAGACCCCTCAGCTGACTACATGCAGCAACTGTGGTGCACAGATCATGTACCACCACGTATGTCCCGAATGCGGATACTATAGAGGTAAACTCGCTATCGAAAAAAACGTTGAGGCTTAACTTTGGGATTTTCTACGTGATTTCAAGGGTCAATCCATTCGCTGGATTGGCTCTTGTCTTTTTCCTGCTCTACTTATCATGATTACTCTTGACGATTCTTTCAACCGCTCCGCTCTCCTCCTCGGCAACGACGTTATGCGGCGCCTCGCCGACACCCATGTCATCATCTTCGGCGTCGGTGGCGTCGGCAGCTGGTGCGCCGAAGGATTGATACGCAGCGGTATAGGTCACCTCACCATCGTCGACAGCGACTCGGTGGCGGTCTCCAACATCAACAGGCAGGCTATGGCCACCTCCCTCACCGTCGGGCAACCAAAGGTCGACGCTCTCCGCGAACGGCTTCTCGCCATAAACCCCACTGCCGACATCGTCGCTCTACGCGAAAAATACACCAAAGACACTGCCGTCAGTTTCAACCTCGGAGCCTTCGACTATGTCGTCGACGCCATCGACTCTCTGGCCAACAAGATTGAGCTTATCTTGCATGCCACCTCTGTCGTTCAGACCCAGAAGGCCGCTCTTCGCGCTGCCGACCCCTCACTGCGTGACAAGGCGGTGCCGACCAAGACGACATTCTTTAGCGCCATGGGCGCCGCCCTCAAAACGGACCCCTCGCTCATCCGCGTCTCCGAGTTCTGGGAGGTAGACGGCTGTCCGCTCGCCCGCGCTATCCGCAAGCGAATGAAGTCCATGGAACGTTTCCCTGCATCCAAATTCCGCTGTGTATGGTCTTCCGAAGTGTTGAGCAACAGGGAACTGCCTCCTGTCGGCACCGCCGCCGTGGGCAACGACGCCTCCAAGGCTCAAATCAACGGCTCACTCGTCCACATCACCGCTATCTTCGGCTTCACCCTCGCAAGCATGGTGATAAACCATCTGCAAAGCAAAAAAGATATATGACTACTTCTCAGGAACTTCTCTATAAAGAGAATCTGTAATTTATAGTAATGCGGAAACGACATTAATAATAGAAAATGATAGAAATCCGTTAATTTCATTCTACGTTTGTTTTTTTTCTTGTACCTTTGCATTCGCATTTAAAGTAACTAATTATAACTAAACATCAAAAAATAAGTTGTTTATGAACAAAATCTTAGATATACTAAAAACCAAAAAGTTCTGGATCGAGCTTGTCGTCATGACTTTGGGCATGATGGTGACTGCCGCAGCTGTCTATTATTTCCTCGTCCCCAGCAAGCTGATTATCGGCACCATTTCGGGTCTCTCCATCGTGCTGAGCAACATTTTCACTCACGGTCAGGGCCTCGGCATCTGGATTATGTGCATCAACATTTTTCTGCTCATACTCGCCTTCTTGCTCATCGACCACGAGTTTGGCTTTAAGACGGTGTACACTGCCCTGATTCTCGGCCCTTTGACCGACTTCTGGGATAAGGTCTTCCCCTGGGAGAACATCGCCAACCCTAACCCTGTCACTGGCACTCCTTCCGTCATGGGCGACCCGTGGCTCGACCTCTGCTGCTTTGTGCTGCTGCTCAGCGCGTCGCAGGCACTGATGTTCAGCATCAATGCCTCGACGGGTGGCCTCGACATCCTTGCTAAGATTGTCAACAAGTTCCTACACTTCGACATTGGTGCCTCGGTCTCTGTTGCCGGCGCCGTCATCTGCTGCACTGCCTTCGCTATCAATCCTTTCCGTATGGTCATCATCGGTCTCATCGGCACCTGGATCAACGGTCTCGTGGTCGACTACTTCACCGCTACGCTCAACAACAAGAAGCGCGTCTGCATAGTCTCCAAGGACTACGACCGTCTGCGCCACTTTATCATTGACGACCTGCAGCGTGGATGCACCATGTACGAGGTCATCGGCGGATACAGCGGCGAGAAGAGCATCGAACTTGAGACCCTGCTCAACAAGGACGAATTCTCGAAGCTGATGAACTACATCAACAAGAACGAAATCAGCGCCTTCACCACAGCTGGCAACGTCAGCGAGGTCTACGGCTTCTGGAACAAGCACAAGAAGAAATCTAAAGAACACGCCGAACAGCGCTAATCACTATGTATAATAAAATAAAGCGGCAGAAGTCAGTTCTGCCGCTTTCTTTTATTTCTGTGCTAAGGCTATCAGCTCGTCCACCACTTTCTTCACTCCGGTGCCTGCTTTCTCTTGAAATATCTTAATCTGCCGCGATATGGCCACCGCTTTCGGGTCTACCAGATAGCAGGGACTCTCGCGTGGCAAGTAGTGTATCAGTCCTGCGGCAGGGTATACGTTCATCGATGTCCCGACGACGACGAAATAGTCGCACCCTTCGCACATCTGCGCTGCCGGCTCTATGTTGGGCACTGCCTCGCCGAACCACACGATGTGCGGACGCAGCTGTGCACCGTCGCTGGCCTTGTCGCCCAGGTGTATGTCGTTGTATCCTATGTCGGTGATGAGGTCGTCGTTGCGCTCGCTGCGTGCCTTGGTCAGTTCGCCGTGCAGGTGCATCACGTTCTTCGAGCCGGCGCGTTCGTGCAGGTTGTCGACGTTCTGCGTCACTATCTGCACGTCGTAGTATTCTTCGAGGCGTACCAGTTGGCGGTGACCCTCGTTGGGCTCCACGGTCGCCAGTTGGCGGCGACGCTGGTTGTAGAAGTCGAGCACCAGTGCTTTGTCTTTGGCGTATCCCTCGGGTGTCGCCACGTCCTCCACGCGGTACTGTTCCCACAGCCCGTCGCTGTCGCGGAAGGTGCTGATTCCGCTCTCGGCGCTGATGCCTGCGCCGGTAAGCACCACAATAGTCTTTTTCATAGTAGATTAGGTTTGTTTCTAATTGTTGTGATTTTTAGTCTCTTGCACGATAATAAATGTTTCCGCCCTTTTGATTATAGCCGCTGGTTCATTATTAGGTTTGTAGCCCTACAACACTTTCATTTCCACTCGTCTGTTCAGGGCGCGGCCTTCCTCGTTCTCGTTGCTTGCCACAGGCTTCGTCTCGCCGTAGCCTTTGTGGCTGAGGCGCGAAGGCTCGATGCCGTGGGCTACAAGCCAGTCGAGGACGGCTTTGGCGCGCCGCTCGGAGAGCTGCAGGTTGCTCTGGTCGTTGCCTACGTTGTCGGTGTGGCCGCCAAGCTCGATGCGGAGTGTAGGGTTCTGCTTCAGCAACTCCACCACTTTGCCGAGTTCGTAACCCGAGGTGGGCATTATTTCATGACGTCCTGTCTCGAAAAAGACGTTGCGCAGCGCTATGGTGTTGCCTGCCACGATGGGTTGCAGGGCTATGTCGACGGTGACGGGTTGCCAGCTGTTGTCGACGTGTGTGGCGGGCTGGTTCTGCGAGTGGAAAAGGTAGCCCTTGGCGCTGACCATGAAGGCGTATTCCTCGCCTTCGGGCAGGCTGATGATGTAACGGCCTTCGTTCTTGTCGCTCGAGGTGTTGGCGACGGTAGTTCCGTCGCTCAGCCTGACGACCTTGATGTCGGCGGCCACTCGTTCGCCTGTATGCGCGTTGCTGATGGTACCTTTGAAGCATACAGCCGCGTTGGGTCTTGCCTTGACGGGCAGTTCGAAGCTGTAGATGTCCATCTTGCCGTAGCCTCCCTTGCGGTTGGAAGCGTAGAAGGCTGTTCTGCCGTCGGCACTGACTATCATGTTGTTGTCGTCGTTCTCGCCGTTGATGGGGTATCCAATGTTGGTGGGCTCTTGCCAGCTGTCGCCACTCTTGCGCGCAAGGTATATGTCGTAGCCTCCCATTCCCACGGGTCGGTCGCTGGCGAAGTAGAGCGTCTGGTCGTCGAAGTGGATGAAGGGCGACATCTCGTTCCACTGGCTGTTGATTTCGGGACCAAGGTTCTGAGGCTCAGTCCATCGCCCGTTTTCGAAGGTGGTCTTCCAGATGTCCATGCCACCGTAGCCGCCTTTGCGGTTGCTGACAAAGTAGAGCGTTTTGCCGTCGATGGAGAAGGAGGGTTGCCCTTCCCACGCGCCGCTGTTCACGTCGGGCCCCAGATTGCGTGGTTTGCCCCATGTGCCGTTCTTGTTGATGCACATGTACACGTCGCAGCGTCCGCCACCGTCCTGACGCTCGCAGGCGGTGAAGAACATGATTCTGCCGTCTTGCGAGATGCACTGGGCGCCTTCGTTATCGCCACTGTTCAGGGGCTCGGGAAGCCGCGATGCCTTGCCCCACTGCGCTCCTTCGAGTTTCGAGGTGTATAGGTCTTCCTCTTCGCGTGTGTTGGCTGTCGTTGTGGGCTTGCGCGGAAAGCGTCGCGTGAAGACCAGCGTCTGTCCGTCGGCTGTCAGCGACGGCAGGTATTCATCGTCCTTGCTGTTCACGCCGTCGCCGAGGTTTGTGGGATTGAAGGGTAGGGGGTGTGCTAGTGCCTCTTTGCGGAATTTTGCTATCTCGATGCCGCGTGCGGCGTCAAGGTTGTTCTCTTTGTCTGATGTTTTGAGGTTCAGGTACTTGGTAAGACAGTGTATGGCTTCGTCGTAGTTGCCGTCAGTCAGCTCGGCATTGCCCAGATTGACCCATGCCGGCGGGAAATAGTCTTCGCGGCGCTCCACCACGGCTCTATAATGCGTCTTGGCGTTCCCCCTATATTGTCTCGCCAGCTGTGCCTGCTTGTCGCCTGACGCTTCTTCCTCAAAACGGGCTGCGTCTTGCCACAGGTCGGCAAGCACCAGATGCGCCTCGAGGAAGGTGTCGTCTGTCTGCAACGCCTGTTGCAGGCTGTTAAGCGCCGTCTCCTTGTCGCCACTGTTCAGGGCTTTCAGCGCTTTCTCGTATTGAGCGATGGCTTTCTTGTTGTTGGTGCTGTATGTCTGTGCCTCCGCTCCTATGGCGAACAGCATTATCAGCAGGTATATCAGTTTTCGTGTCATGGTGGTATCGTCTGGATTATATCTCCACAACGTTTCTTCATCTCTTTTATTGTGTTTTCTTGTGTATTGTATGCGGCATCTTGGCAATGTACTTGCGTTCGTCGCCATACACGCCCGTTGAGAATAAAAGTGTTTTACACAAAAAAAAGGATGCCATGCGGGCATCCTTTTTCTTTGAATAATGGTCTCGTTATGCGTTGACCAGACGGTAGGTGTCGCTGGCGATGACATATTCCTCGTCGGTGGTGACCACCACGGTGGCGACCTTCGAGTCGGGGGTGGAGAGGATGACATCCTCGCCCATGACGTTGTCGTTCTTCGAGAAGTCGATCTTGATGCCGAGGCACTCCATGTTCTCGAGGATAGGACGGCGCATGAACCATGCGTTCTCGCCGATGCCGCCGGTGAAGAGCAGCAGGTCGCAGCCACCCATCTCGGCCATGTAGCCGCCAATGTATTTCTTCACCTTCTGTGCGAACATGTCGAAGGCGTAGGTGGCGCGCTCGTCGCCAGCATCGCGACCGGCGCGAATGTCGCGCATATCCTGCTTGTCGCCGCTGATGCCCAGCAGGCCGCTCTGCTTGTATAGCAGTTTGGTCAGTGCTTTGCTGTCGTATCCCTGATCCATGAGGTAGAGGATGACGCCGGGGTCGACGTCGCCGCAACGGCTGCCCATGATGAGACCCTCGAGGGCGGTCATGCCCATGGTGGTGTCGAAGCTCTTGCCGTGGTCGATGGCGGCGATGCTGGCACCACTGCCGAGGTGGCAGGAGATGATTTTGAGGTCGTTCCAGTCGCGGCCAATCATCTTGGCGGCTTTCTCGGCTACGAACTTGTGGCTGGTGCCGTGGAAGCCGTAGCGGCGGATGCCGTATTTCTCATACATCTCGTAGGGCAGGCCATAGAGGTAGCTCTTGGGTGGAAGAGTGCTGTGGAAAGCTGTGTCGAAGACCACAGCCTGCGGTACGCCGGGCAACACCTCGCGCATGGCGTAGATGCCGGCCAGGTTGCCGGGGGTGTGGAGCGGAGCCAGATGCTCGAGGCTCTTGATTTGCTCGATGACCTTGTCGGTGACAAGGCAGCTGTCTTTGAAGATTTCGCCACCGTGAGCCACGCGGTTGCCGACGGCGCCGATCTCCTTGAGGTCTTTGATGACGCCGATTTTGGGGTCGGTCAGTGCTGCGAGGACGATTTTGATACCCTCGGTGTGGTTGGGGATGGGTTTCTGCTCATAGTGCTTCTGGCCGTTCCATTTGTGGGTGAATTCGCCCATTTCCAGGCCGATGCGTTCCAGTAAACCTTTTGCCATGACGGCGGCATTGTTGGCCATATCAATCAGCTGATACTTGATTGACGAGCTGCCGCAATTAAGAACTAATATTTTCATCTATTTGTATATGTATTTGTTAATCTTTTCTTTATGATATAGCATCATAATCTGTTCGAATTTCAAAATTACGAAAAAAAATTGTTTTAGATGACATTTGCAATTTTTTTTTGCGTTTCTGTCAAGCCGAATTCAGAAGTGGCAAAGCCTGTGGGCACTGCTGAATAGATTAAATTCAGCGAGTCAGCTTCTTTTTCTGTTTAGGGAGAAAACGGTACCTTGAAAACGAACGTTTTTACGCCTTATCCGCCGCTTGAGGAACTAAAACAGCATTGCGTCGGATAGTCAAATCTTTTCTAGGAATGGGAGAGACATCCTTATTTCATTTTAAAACATAGCTTTTCATTCAAAATAAAAGTCGTAGCTTTGCATCGAAAAATTTTTTGTTGCGTGAATGCAAGCTGCATACTGTCAGGCAGTTGAAGAAATCCGTAGGTCGGCAGGGATTTAATATGAAAAACATGAATATGGCGAATATGACGGAATCGCAGAACATACTGGATGTCAGCAACCGTACCCGGTTACGCCAATGGTTGGCCTATTGCGGGCTGTGCGATACCGGAGGATTATAAACCAAAAACTAAATAAATGATGGACTACACCGCGCATTACCTTTCGCCACTTGGTGGCATCACCCTTTGCTCGGACGGCGAGACACTCGTCGGTCTCTGGTTCGACGGGCAGAAATACTTTGCCGAAGGTGCAAGGGCCAGCGGCTCGCGTGGAGGGACCGGTTTGCCCGTCTTTGAAGAAACCCGCCGCTGGCTCGATGACTATTTCAGCGGTCGGGAGCCACAGTTCGCTCCTCCGCTCGCGCTGCGCGGCAGTGACTTCCGCCGACGTGTGTGGCAACGGCTGCTGGATATACCCTACGGGCAGACCGTAACCTACGGCCAGCTGGCCCGCAGCCTCGGTTGCCGCTCGGCTCAGGCCATTGGCGGCGCTGTCAGCCACAACCCCATCTCGCTCATCGTCCCTTGCCACCGCGTGGTGGGCACCGGCGGCTCGTTGACGGGCTATGCCGGTGGCATCGACAGGAAGGCGCGCCTCCTGCAACTGGAAGAAATACACCTCCTCTGATGCTGCGGACAATAAATAGAGAACACGAGTTGCCGCGAACCGCCACTTAATTCTGAGTACGAAAAAATCACAATAATAATACTTTGCAATTCACGTTAAAAAAAGATTGAAGCTGTTTTTTCACCGGAATGTGACCTCCGCTCATGAGCGCGGTGAAACAGACCGAAAAAACAACATGTTGAACAGAAACAATAAACACAGACAACCCTATGGGATATTATATTGCATTCGTTGATACAGACAAGCCACTTAAGTCTTTTCTTGAATACGAAAAGAAGTACAGCTCATTTCCTGATAACAGCGATACAAACGACTACCATGTCTCATCGGAAAAACTACAATCTCTTTTTTTGGAACTAAAAACGGAGGTAAGACCTCTCAACGGAGAATATGCGGCAAAGGCAGAAGAGGTAGACCGAGGGGAATACATTGATGCAGAATATGTTTTCAGCTCGGATGCAATATGGGTTGAATTTTCATACCAAGATATCGATAGGCTGTATCAGACGTTAATAGACATTGCTCAAAAGCACGAAGTCACTTTCTTTGATGCCGCACGAGGAGTTATATTATCAGATTCAGAGTGGGTTTATGTCACCACAAAAGAGTTTAAACGAAGGAATGGCATCACAATGTGGCTGGTTATTGCATTGTGCATACCTCTTCTTGCAAGTTTGTGGTTGTGCAAATGGATTTTTGCGGGATGCATATTCGTTTTGCTTATTGGCACTTATTTTATGACCAATCCTTGGATTATATCGGTAGATACAGATTTACAGAAAAAATACCGTAAAGATAAAAGAAAATAGCATTTTTTCTGTGGCTCGTTGCTGCCGTGTAACAAGACATACGGCGAGGTTATCTGCATATAAGCGCGTTGAAAATGCAGAAAAGAAACTGTATAATACATCGCCAACGCAGTATGCCGCCTCATTGGGCGAAAGTGCGACATGATGTATAATGTGCACAAATTATTAATCTTTAATATTTTTTTTGAGACTTTTTCGCTGTAGGAGCTGCACTATCGGAACAGATAGCATCATTTTGTGTATGAAAAAGTCGATTACAGCCCTTTTGTGCATGCGGCACAGTAACAATCTTGCGATGACACAGAGGGCATGTCCCTGAATGCTCTGTTTGTTTAAACATCTCTTTAATGATTGGTTGTTAGTCTTTTGCGGTACATTGCCTAACAAACTTTCTATTGTTTTTCCTCTCGTTTTGCCGAGTTGGATTTTTTTAACTAAATTTGCATTTTGTTATGTTATTTTATATTCGACTATAAATTATTAAAAACTAACGATATGGCAAAAAAGAGTATTCTCCCCGGAAGGGCTAATGCCCACGAATGGACCTTCACCTCCATTGGCGGTGTGACACGTGTAACCATCAACAGTGGCGACGATATCGCCCATCTCGACGAACTGGATCAGAAGTTGTGGACTGTCCTCAGCTGCCCTGTCAAAGGTCTCGAATTCGACGAGGAGACGCTCTCTCTGCTCGACACCGACAGCGACGGCAAGATTCGTGTCAACGAAATTGTCGCCGCCTCCAAGTGGCTCACCGGCGCACTGAAGAACAACGACACCATCATGCAGGGCAACGATTCCGTAGCCTTCGCCGACCTCAACGAGGAGGACGGGAACGGCGCCGCCATTGTGGCTTCTGCCCGCCGCGTGCTGGCATCCCTCGGCATCGAGAAGGAGGCCATAGCGCTCTCCGACGTGGCTGATGCCGCCGCCGCTTTCGCCGAAAAGGTCAAAGCCAAGGACGACGCCACGGCCGCCACCACCGACTGCCGCCCCTACGGCGAGAACACCGACGCCGCCATCGACGCCGTGGGCGCCATCAAGGACAAGGTGGCCGATTACTTCATGCGCTGCAAGCTCATCGCCTTCGACGAGGCATGCTCCGAGGCCGTCGACGTCTCCGTCGAGAAAATCCAGAGTATCAGCGAGAAGAACCTCGCCACATGCGCCGACCAGATAGCCGACTATCCGCTGGCACGACCAAACAAGGAGGCCAAGCTCTTCCTCAACGCTGGCGTCAACCCAGCATGGCAGGCCACTTTCGACAAGGTGCGCTCTCTCACCCTCGACGCCGACTATCCCGCCGTCGACGCCATCAACGAGGAACAGTGGAACGCCGTTGTCGCCAAGCTGGACGCCTATGTCGCTTCTCTCGCCAACGACAAGAACGCCAAAGTCGAGACCTTCGACAAGGCACTCGCCGACGAGGATGCCGACATCAAGCTGGTGCGCAAGTTCCTGCTCCTCTACCGCGACTTCTACAAGCTGCTCAACAACTACGTCGTCTTTGCCGATTTCTATACCCGCGACAAGAACAAACTGGCTGTCTTCCAGGCCGGTCAGCTCTATATCGACCAGCGGTGCTGCGACCTCTGCATCAAGGTCACCGACATGAGCAAGCATGCCGACATGGCGGGCCTCAGCGGCATGTACCTCGTCTATTGCCACTGCACCTCGAAGGTCAAGGCTGCCGAGATGGACATCGTCGCGGCACTCACCGACGGTGATGTCGACGACCTTCGCGCCGGCAAGAACTGCGTCTTCTACGACCGCAGCGGTCAGGACTGGGACGCCACAGTCACCAAGATTGTTGACAACCCCGTCTCCGTCCGTCAGGCCTTCTGGGCTCCCTATAAGAAACTCTGGAAGTTCATCACCGACAAAATCAACAAGAATGCCGCCGAGAAGGAGGCTAAGCAGATGGACAACCTCACCGCTAAGGCCGACACCGCCACCGACAAGATAGCCACCAAGCCCGCCGACGCTCCTGCCGACGCCACCGCGGCTCCCGCCGACAAGAAGTTGCCCTTCGACATCGCCAAGTTCGCCGGCATCTTCGCAGCCATCGGTCTGGCATTAGGAGCCATCGGTGCCGCCCTCGGAGTCCTTGGCTCTTTCGTCTTTGACAAGTGGTACAACATCATTCTCCTCATTGCCGCCGTCATCCTCATCGTCTCCGGACCTTCGATGTTCATAGCATGGTCTAAGCTCCGCAAGCGCAACCTCGGCCCTGTACTCAACGCCAACGGATGGGCCATCAACGCTCAGGTGCGTGTCAATACCACCTTCGGAGCCACCCTCACCAGCCTCGCCAAATATCCGGTTGTCACTATGCCCGACCCATACGCCGACAAGAAGATGCCTTTCTGGAAGAAATGCCTCATCACCCTCGTCGTCCTCGCCGGTATTTTCTGCGCACTCTATTTCACCAATACGTTGAAATACGTCGGACTCCCCTTCAAGAAGGAACAGCCCGCTGCTGTTGAGCAACCTGCCGAGCAACCTGCCGCCACGGTGGCAACTCCTGAAGCCGAACCCGCTCCTGTGGCCGAAGAGGCTTGAACATTCATTTGACTTTTTCCACGATAGGGTGTATATTTTTTACACCCTATCTTTCAATTAATGGAAATCCCGCCGCTTGCCTGATTAATAATAGAAGACTTCTATATTCATTTTTCCGACCTATAAGGTCTTCAACTTACAAGATTTCAAAGATTTCGTCGTGTCAGCGGGCAGGAGGATTTTGATTTATAGAACTCATCTTCAACAATTCAACAATAATCAATTCAACAACCCATGTCCTCTTTTGCTGACTTCTCGTCGTGGTCCTGGCTTGTCCAGATATTCATTATCGTTGTCGCCCTGTTGGTCGCAAACCTGATCAGATGCAATGTGCCGCTATTCAGACGCAGTCTGTTGCCGTCGGCTCTGCTGGCGGGATTGCTGATCTTGTGCCTCAAGCCTTTAAGTTTTTTCAACGAGATGGTAGACCGCCATGTGATGGAGATAATCACCTATCATGCTTTAGGCCTCGGTTTTGTCGCCATGGCACTGAAAAACAAGAAAATCAAAAGCTCCACCACCACTGTCAAGGTGGTCGAGACTGGCGCCGTAACAGCAAGTACCTATATTTTGCAGGGACTGGCGGGATTGCTCGTCACCGTGCCTATGTTCCTGTGGTGCAAGGATTCCGGCATGTTTTATTCCGGAGGAATGCTTCTGCCGATGGGCTATGGTCAGGGACCGGGACAGGCACTCAATTTCGGTGTCACCTTCAGCGGATGGGCCGCCGACCAGGGCATCGCCTTCTATGGCAAGGACTTCGGACTCAGCATTGCTGCAATGGGCTTCATCGTCGGCAGCCTTGTGGGGGTCGTCTATATGAACATTTTGAGGCGCAGGGGAAAACTGAAAGTCTCCGACGGCACCTTTGTGGAGAAATATACGTTGGCGGACTACGAATCGGAAGGCGAGATACCTCATTCTGAATCAATCGACAAACTGACTGTGCAGCTGTGTCTTGTCCTGCTGGTCTATGCCATGGTCTTCCTGCTTATGTTCGCTGTCCAACAGCTTGATTTGGGCGACTTTGGAGTTAAGACGCTCAAACCCCTCGTGTGGGGCTTCAACTTCCTCTGGGGTACGCTGTTCGGCGTGTTGGTCAAATGGATTATTAGCCGCTTGCGCAAAAGCAACCTTATGCAGCGCGAGTACATCAACAACCACTATCTGGACCGCATCGCAGGCACCTGCTTCGACTTTATGATTGTGGCAGGCACTGCGGCCATCGATTTCAACAACCTCCGCGCCATCTGGCTGCCGTTGCTGCTGGTATGCGCCATCGGCGCTGTCGTCACCTTCTGGTATGTGCTGCGCTGCTGCCGTAAGCTTTATCCCGACTATACTTATGAGGCCTTTTTCTCAATGTTTGGCATGCTGACAGGCACTGCCAGCAACGGCATGATTCTGCTGCGCGAGATTGACCCACGCTTCGAAACACCGGCAGCCAACAACCTTGTGCTTCAGACTATTCCGGCTCTTGCATTCGGCTTCCCCGTGCTGCTGCTTATGGGCTTCGCTCCGCAGAGCCTCACCAACACTTTCGTCTCCGCTGGCATCATGGTTGTGGCGCTCGCGCTCTTCGCCCTATTCATCTTCCGCCATCCGCGCAAAAAGAAGGAATCCACCGCCAGCGTATAGAAAGTATAGAATGACCAGATAGTATAGATTATCATAGAGCGTATAGAAAAACCAAAAAAACAAAATGAAAAAAACAGCCGTATTCCTATGCTTTTTCGCTCTTGCCGCACTGTCGGCCGGCGCTCAGGACACCACGAAGCATACTCGCACCGGTTGGAACTTTGGCGTCTTGCCCAGCGTGGCCTTCGACGCCGACCTCGGCTTCCAGTTCGGCGCTCTAACCAATATCTACTATTTTGGCGACGGCTCCACCTATCCGGAATATCTACATTCGTTCTACGCCGAAGTGGCATACACCACCAAGCATTTCGGCATCTTCCGCACTTCGTACGACTCTAAGTATCTCATTCCTAATCACCGTCTCAGCATCGACCTCACCTACCTGCCCGACCAGATGTGTGACTTCTATGGCTTCAACGGCTACCAGTCGGAATATAATGCCGCCTATTCGAACCAAGACGATGCGACCTATATCACGCGCGCCTACTACAAATACCGTCGCGACCTGTTCCGCTTTTCGACCGACATTCAGGGTGAAATCCGTAGGCCGTGGTATTGGAATGTCGGTATCGGTCTGCTGTACTTCGGCGTGGGACCGGTGGATGTCGACCGCCTCAACCGCTTCGAGAACGACGAGGCAGACTACTTGCCCGACACGGTGACGCTCTTCGACCGCTATGTCTCTTACGGCTATATCAGTCAGGACGAGGCCGCTGGCGGTGCGCATCCCTACCTGCACGGCGGCGTCACTTTCGACACACGCGACCGCCAGCAGAATCCGCGTCGCGGCATCCACGCCGATGCCTTCCTGACCTATTATGCCGGCATCGGTTCGATGAGCGACTACAACAATTTGAAATTCAATGCCGCCTGGCGGCACTATCTGCCTATCGTGGCGAACCGCCTGACGCTGGCCTACCGCATCGGCACGCAACTGACGCTGGCGGGCGACTGCCCCTTCTACCTCAACACTTATATCAATCAGCTTTATATGCAGCGTGTTGTCTACGAGGGTCTTGGCGGTGCCAATTCGGTGCGCGGCATCATGCGCAACCGCATCCTGGCGCCGGGCGTGGCTTTCGCCAACCTCGAGTTGCGTACCCAGCTGTTCAGCTTCAAGGTGGGCAAGAACATGTTCTACATCGGCTTGAACCCCTTCGTCGATGCCGGTATGGTGGTGCAGGCGTATGACAATGTGGTGTCTGACCCCAACAGTTTTTTCCCCAATGTGGGCTATTGGGATACTTCGCGCATCTACGAACCCCACCTCTCCGGCGGATGCGGCCTCAAGCTCGCTATGAACGACAATTTCGTCCTCTCCATCGACTGGGCCACTGCCTTCGACAAGCAAGACAACGGCAAATTCAGCAACCTCTACATCAAAATGGGCTACATGTTTTAAGGGCCTGTATGAAAATCTAAATTGAAAATCGCATAGTAAAACAATTTTTTTAACACTAGAACGTTAAGCATTGCAACGTTTCTAAATAACAACATATTATCAAATGTATCGTACTCATACTTGTGGTGAATTAAACATCGCCAACGTGGGTCAGGATGTGACCCTCTGCGGATGGCTGCAACGCAGTCGCGACCTCGGTGGCATGACTTTTATCGACCTGCGCGACCGCTACGGCATCACTCAGCTGGCTTTCAACATGGAAACCAACGCCCCCCTCTGTGAACAGGCTCGCAAACTGGGACGTGAATACGTCCTTCAGGTCAAGGGCACTGTCATCGAGCGCTCGTCTAAAAACAATAAAATTCCAACGGGTGAAATAGAAATCGACGTCAAGGAACTCGTCGTGCTCAATGCCGCCAAGACGCCTCCTTTCACCATCGAGGATCAGAGCGACGGCGGCGACGACCTGCGCATGAAATACCGCTATCTCGACATTCGGCGCAACCCCGTGCGTCGCAACCTCGAACTGCGTCACCGCATGGCTATGCTCGTCCGCAACTACCTCAGCAACCTCGACTTCCTCGAGATTGAGACGCCTATGCTCATCAAGTCCACTCCCGAGGGCGCACGCGACTTCGTAGTCCCCTCGCGCATGAACCCGGGCGAGTTCTACGCTCTCCCGCAGAGCCCTCAGCAGTACAAGCAGCTCCTCATGGTAGCAGGCATGGATCGCTACTTCCAGATTGTGCGCTGCTTCCGCGACGAGGACCTCCGCGCCGACCGCCAGCCGGAGTTCACGCAGATCGACTGCGAGATGTCTTTCGTCGAACAGGAGGATGTCATCCAGACCTTCGAAGGCCTCGCCAAACATCTCTTCCACGAGGTCAAAGGTCTTGATTTCGACCAGTTCCCTCGCATCACATGGAACGACGCCATGCGCCTCTACGGCAGCGACAAACCCGACATCCGCTTCGGCATGCAGTTCGTCGAACTCAACGATGTCGCCAAAGGCCACGGCTTTGGCCTTTTCGACAACGCTGAACTCGTCGTTGGCATCTGCGCCGATGGCTGCGCCGAATACACACGCAAGCAACTCGACGCTCTCACCGATTTCGTCAAGCGTCCGCAGGTGGGCGCCGGCGGTATGGTCTACATCAAATACAACACCGACGGCTCCTTCAAGAGCTCGGTCGACAAGTTCTACTCGCAGGACGACCTCAAGGCCATCGCCGACAAGTTCAACGCTAAGCCCGGCGACCTCATGCTCATCCTCTGTGGCCCGGCCATGAAGACGCGCGTCCAGCTCTGCGCTCTGCGTCTCGAGATGGGTCAGCAGCTCGGCCTTCGCGACCCTGAGAAGTTCGCTCCGCTCTGGGTCGTCGACTTCCCATTGCTCGAATGGGATGACGAGACACAGCGCTACTATGCTATGCACCACCCCTTCACGGCTCCTAAGCCTGAGGACGAGGCTCTCCTTGACGACCCCAGCCACTGGGGTGACATACGCGCCAACGCCTACGACATCGTCATGAACGGCGTCGAGGTCGGCGGTGGCTCCATACGTATCCACGACCGCACGCTGCAGAACAAGATGTTCCACACTCTTGGCTTCACCGACGAGCAGGCTGCAGCGCAGTTCGGCTTCCTCATGGATGCCTTCACCTACGGCGCACCTCCTCATGCTGGCCTTGCCTTCGGCTTCGACCGCCTCTGCTCACTCTTCGGCGGCGCCGACAGCATACGCGACTTCATCGCCTTCCCCAAAAACAACAGTGGACGCGATGTCATGAGCGGCAGTCCGTCGCCAATCTCCGATGCGCAGCTCGATGAACTCCAGATAAAGGTCGACCTGAAGGCCTGAACTCCTCTTTTCTTTTGAACTGACGCATTATGGTTCCAGATTCTGAATCGAATATCGAATATCGAAAATTCAAAATTCAAAATTTAATCAACTCCATGCGTCTCCGCACGCTGCCCCTGTCACTGGCAGGGGTGGTTTGCGGAGGCATCCTTGCCTTCGGACGCTATGGCGGCAGTTTATGGACTCTGCTGCTTCTCTTCGTCACCACGGTCTCCCTGCAGATTCTCAGCAATCTCAGCAACGAGATGGGCGATCACCTCAGTGGCGTCGATGGCGAGGGGAGGGAAGGCCCCAACTACAGCATGGCCGACGGCGGAATGACGGTGCCGCAGATGTGGCGAGCCATCAACGTTTTCGTCATCGTCTGTGTCGTCAGCGGCCTCGCCATGTTGCTCTGCTCCTATGCCTTCGCCGTGGACAACGTGCAGTTCTGGTTGCTCCTCCTTCTGGGGGCTGCTGCCATCTGGGCCTCGACGCACTACACGTTGGGCAAGAATCCATACGGCTACCGCGGTCTTGGCGACCTCTTCGTCTTCATCTTTTTCGGTCTGGTCTCCGTGATGGGCGCCTATTTCGTAGTTGCTCACACCATCGACGGCGCTATGATATGGCCCGCCGTCGGCTGCGGTCTGCTTAGCGTAGGTGTGCTCAATGTCAATAATATCCGTGATATGGAGAGCGACGAAGGCATTCGTCGCACCATCCCTCTGCGTATCGGCTCACGCCATGCCAAGGTCTATCAGACGCTGCTCGTCGTTGGCGGATATGTCTGCTATCTCATGCGTGGGCTTCACTGGGCATTGCTGCTCATGGCGTTGCCCTACGTGGTGCATCTCGTTGGCGTCTGGCGCAAGAACGGCAAGGCGCTCGACCCTCTCTTGCCTCTCCTCGTCATCAGCACTTTCGTGCTTTCATTGATTTATGCTATCGTGTGGTATGGCGTATGATTTCAATAAGATAGCCACCAATTACGACCGTCTGAACCACATCATGACCCTCGGCATGGACTGCCGGTGGCGGCGCAAGGCGGCGAACACACTGTGTGGCAAGGCCCTTGATGTGGCATGCGGCACTGGCGACATGGTGGTGGAACTGCAAAAACGTGGCTGCACGGTGACCGGTGTGGATCTCAGCGAGGAGATGATGGCCATAGCCCGCCACAAAGCCCCGTCGGCCACCTACATGATTGCAGATGCCGAGCAGATGCCTTTTGGCGTCGGGAGTTTCGACACCGTCACCTGCTGTTTTGGCGTGCGCAACTTCGTGCATCTCGACAAAGGACTTGCCGAGATGGCACGTGTCCTCAAGTCCGGCGGCAAGATGACGATTCTAGAGATGGCTACTCCCGACAGCCGACTGGTTCGTCCCTTCTACAACTTCTACACTCGTCGCGTCATCCCTCTTCTGGGCAAGTGGTTGGCTGGCAACCGCGAGGCCTACACCTACCTGCCGACCTCCATCGAACGCTTCCCAAAAGGCGAGGCGATGCTTGCCAAGCTCGACGCCGTAGGCATCAAGGCCTCACAAAAGAAATTCTTCTTCGGCGTATGCCGAATGTATCAGGGTATTAAAAACTGAATAACTATATGGCTGACAATTATCTGGAAAACCGTTACAACGAGGTCTTCGGCAAGAAGACCGTCACTAAGCGCGTGGGGCACACCCTCGACGAACTGCTCTCGCGCAACCGCTCCACTCGTGGCTACAACAAGAGTTTTGTCGTCACCGAGGAACTGTTGCGGCAGATTGTCGCTGTGAACACCAAGATTGGCTCCGGCTGTAACCGTCAGGTGTTGCGTTTCAAACTTGTAACAAAGGAATCAGGCGCTGATAAGGTGCTGTCCAACATTAAGATGGGAGCCGCTCTGCCCGAGTTGCATCTGCCCTTCCCGGGCACCGAGCCGGAGGCTTTCATCATCGTATGCTCCACTTCTGGCGACGACAAGTTGGCTCTAATTGACCTCGGCATGTCGCTCGAGGCTATGTCGCTCCGTGCCGTCGAGATGGGACTTAACACCCTCATTGTTGGTGCCTTCAACAAAGCCAATCTCCGCGAAGCCTTTTCCTTGCCCTGCGATCCCGTTGCAGTCCTCTGTGTTGGCAAGGGTGCCGAGCGTTTCGAACTCGTCCCCATCCACGAAAACGAGAGTCACGCCTACTACCGCCACGACGGCATCCACTACGTCCCCAAAGTGAAGCTTGAGGACTTGATTCTCGATTAAAAATCAGTATACCAATACTACGGACACGACCACTTGTGAATTTTCTTTCACTGGCAGCAAAAGATATCTTTTGCTGCCAGTGAAAGAAATCTTTTGCCAGTATCAAAAGAAATTGTATATTTGCAAAACTAAAAGAAAGGTGTTGTTATGATATTAAAGTCTCAAATTGAACAAGTTGTAACAAATCAAAGCAGGTTGTATAATGCAAAGAAGTCTGAAGTACAACGCGAATGTGTTAGCCTGATTAACCCTTTAGATGGTTTTGCAAACATCATTACTGGCCTGCGCAGATGTGGTAAAAGCACGCTAATGCAGCAGGTGGCTAAACGTTACCATAAGAAGGATGTTTTGTTTCTTAATTTTGAGGACATCAATCTTACAGGTTTCGATGCTGACGATTTCAAGCGATTATATTCCTATATTAT
>Ga0310694_10001343_pt1 | contig 28259 bp, 18 predicted proteins | sample 174DNAGHGhighgp2_FD_203884 | JGI IMG/M metagenome (GOLD analysis project Ga0310694, IMG submission 203884) | Sheep rumen microbial communities from Palmerston North, Manawatu-Wanganui, New Zealand - 1742 DNA GHGhigh gp2 (v2) (version 2) | ecosystem: Host-associated > Mammals > Digestive system...
ACCGAACAAGCAGGTCAAGGAGATGGCCAAGCTGATGGGGGCAAAGATCCCTGCGTATATGAAACTCACCGACCTCGAAAAAATGGCTCTTGGAAAAATGTAGTGCTAAATTTTCAATTATCGTAGGTTAATGAAAAAGAAAATTTCAGCTATTAAACTTTTGGAATCTTGTAATGGAGTGAAGTATTGTAAGTCCTTCGACTTTGAACTTGATCCTATTGAGATGGCCCGCTACAAGACTGTCGCCACTGTGAAGAGAAAGATTGAGGATTATGTTGCCAAGAATGGGATTTTCAGGAATGATGAGTTGAATGATTTGAAGTATGAAATGAAAGATTTCCTGAATGAATGGAAAGTTGAGGTGGAGAGAATGAAGGAAAAGGAGAGAGAGGAGGATGAAAGAATCAATATGGAAATAGAAGAGAAAAGTAAGAGAGCTGTATATATTACGTTGGCTCATGAATTAAAGGCTCAGCAAATTAGTTGAGCCTTTCAGAAGAAGCGCCACACTGACACGCCCTGTGTCACTGTGGCACTTCATTGCGTAATTTTGACACATCTATATGACAGAATTGGCGTTTTCCACTTTGGCACGCTATTTGCAGAGATGTTATTGTGTGCTTTTTACGCAATAAAATACCAAATCATGGAAGAAAAGATGTACCATTACCAATACCCCCACCCTGCTGTCACTACAGACTGTGTGATATTCGGTTTCGACGGGACAAAGTTGAACGTCCTGTTAATAGAGAGGGGCATAGAACCATTCAAGGGACGCTGGGCATTCCCAGGAGGCTTTTTGAGGATGGATGAGACAGCGCTCAATGGAGCCAAGCGCGAATTGTATGAGGAAACCGGCCTGAAGGATGCCTACGTGAAGCAATTCCACACCTTTTCGGATATAGGCCGCGACCCACGTGAACGAGTGATAACGATTGCCTACTATGCACTGGTGCGCATCAGCGAGGTGAAAGGTGGCGACGACGCCGCCAAAGCCCAATGGTTCCCACTCGACGACATTCCGTCGCTGGCTTTCGACCACGACAGGATACTCCGGCACGCGACCGCCGAACTAAGAAAGCAGATACACTTTGAGCCGATAGGCTTTGAACTGTTGCCCGAGAAATTCAAGATGAGCCAACTACAGCATTTGTATGAAGCCATTCTCGGTGTGAAATTCGACCGGCGCAATTTCAGCAGCAAGATGCTCAAGTTGGGATTGCTGACCGAATTGGAAGACAAGGTGACCCTTGCCAACAAGAAAGTGGCATTTCTCTACAAGTTCAACCCAGAGAGTTATGCCGAACTGAAAGAAAAAGGATTCAGGCTTGAGTTTTAAGCCACAGACCTCTCGTGTCAATGAGCTGAAGATTGTGATAACCAAAAGAAACGAATGAAAAAGGACTGTTCAAAGACACCATAGTCTATAAAATGGAAAGGCACCTGTCGGTTAAAGATGAAACAAGCCGGCGATGCCATAGAGAGCAATCACCTAAACAATTAAAAACTTAATCAAAAAAAATGAATTACACCTTGGCAGATTTGTTGATAGGCGCAAGACAGATGGGATTGAGCGTATTTGGAAAGAAAAAAGAGTATCAAATAGAATTTCAAAAAGAGGCAGATGGCGGTTGGTATGTGGTGTTCCCCGGATGGCCGTTCGACCACCACAACCTGTTGATGGTGAGTGGCGCCGACAAGATGTGCGAACTTCTTTCTGAAGACGGTACGAGAACCAAGATAAGCGTGATACCCACCAAGAAGCGCGAAAAGCACGAAGGCTATTTCGAACTGACGCAGACAGAGAGTTCGCTGACAGGAGGAAGCACCTACAAGGTCGACCTGGAGGAATTCAAGCTGCGATTTGGCAGAGACACGCTTTGGCTTTGCCCCGTCACGCTCTTCGTGCTCGGCCAATACCCCAAATACATGTATGTGAAAAAGGTGACAAACAGCAACACCGTTGCCAACGCCTGACAAGATGAAAACGAGACCATTCGGCGACTCCCAAGGTGATTCGCCGAATGGTTGACCAGAGACAAAAACAATCAAACATCCAAACAAACCTATTTTTTAAATATGAAAAAGATAACCGACATACTCAACATTTTCGGCAAAAAAAATCCCGATATGGACATGAACGAACAAGAACAGGAGAAGAACAAAGCAACCGAGCAGAAGCAAGAGAATCAGGAGAAAGAAAAAGGCAGCGACGGCAAGGCACACATCTACAATCTCATCATAGTAGACGAAAGCGGTTCGATGAGTCACTTGCGGCAGGCGACACTTTCCGGCATCAACGAGACCATAGGAACGATACGAAGCGCCCAAAAAGAATATGCCGACACACAAGAGCACCTGCTCACCCTGGTGTTGTTTGACTCCGGCTCCAACCGTCCCGATGTCAGAACCATCATCGACTGTCAACCCATCTCTGAAGTTGGCGAGTTCAAGGACTACATGCCGAATGGATGCACTCCTTTGTATGATGCCATGGGACAGTCGCTCACGGCCTTGCACAAACGCATCAAGGACGATGAGGATGCCAATGCCGTCGTCACCGTGCTGACCGACGGGTTGGAGAACTCCTCCCAAGAATGGAATGCGTCAAGCCTGCGCAGCCTCATCGAGCAGTTGAAGGAAGAAGGATGGTCGTTCTCCTACATGGGGTCCGCCCATAACGTGAAGGAAGTCACCGACCTGCTCTCCATAGAGAACGTGGTGGAATTCAGCCACGACCAGATGGGAACTGAAAGTTCCTGGGGGCGCGAAAGGTCATCACGCAAGGCTTACTACAACAAGATGAATGAGATGTACAGCTTGTACCCGGAGATGTCGAAGAAAGAAATGCTCAGTCGCAAGAAAATGTTTGCAAAAAAATACTACGGTGAGAGGGTTACACCCGACCACATCCATGAACTTGAAGACGACGAAGTGTTCGTTTTCGGGAGCAACCAGAAGGGCTTGCACGCCGGAGGCGCCGCAGCCTTTGCGATGGACAATTTCGGCGCCGTATGGGGTCAGGGCGAAGGCATGCAGGGAAGTTGTTATGCCATCCCCACCATGGAGGGTATCGACAATCTCAGGGCTGCCGTCGAACGCTTCACCACATTTGCGGAAGAGCACCAGGAACTGCGCTTCCTGGTCACAAAGATTGGTTGCGGCATAGCAGGATACCCCATCCATGAGATTGCCCCACTCTTCAAAGGGTGCATCGAACTGGAAAACGTGGCGTTGCCCATAGAATTCTGGAAAGTGCTGGGACTGAACTTGGAATTTTAACAACTCAAGTTTCGCATTCGTTACACAAAAGCTCACGGATAACGTCGGAAAAACAGCTGACAATCCAGATGTTTGAAGTGCAAGGAGGCCGATGATTTCGGCTTCCTTGCCTTTTCTTGGTTTCCATAAACACTCCTGAGACACAGCCCGGCCTTGAAAGCTTTCCAAATGGAATTGACCGGTACGGTTGCATCAATCGGAAGTATTTTCAAAATAGTTCCATTCTGTAAAAAACAGAAATGCCCAATGAGTCAAACACCAAGAATGGTCAATGCGTTGCGTCAATTTGTCGTGAGCAAAAGGTGTGCGCGCATATCCCCGCCCCTTGAGGGTCAGGTCTTGTGCCTGACCTTACAGGGGCGGGGATGTTGCACTCCGTGTGAGCATCCCGGGGTGTGGACACTGTCTCTTGGCGTTGAAATTTGTCGTGAGCAAAAGGTGTGTGCGCATATCCCCGCCCCTCTGTAGGGTCAGGTCTTGTGCCTGACCGCAAAGGGGCAGGGGTGGGGTATTTGACCCAAAGGTTATTCTTGCGTTTTTCCAATATGACGTTTTCCGCGCTCTGGGTGTGGACACTATCTCTTGGCGTTGAAGTTACAGACCCCACCCCTGACCCCTTGCGGTCAGGCACAAGACTGACCCTACAGGGGCGGGGATGTTGCACTCCGAGTGAGCATCCTGGGTGTGGACACGGTCTCTTGGCGTAGGTTGTTCATCTAATTTCAACCATACCTTAACAAATGAAATTCACACATACGAAAAATAAAAACAATCCTTTTTTTACTCCATTACCAAATTTTTCGTATCTTTGTCACTTGTTGGAGAAATCTTGTCCTCCAACACGTGAAACGACAATCCACTTTGAACCATTAACCACTGCAACCATCATGAAATACCGCCTGCTCATCCTTCTCACCATGGTGCTGGCATGGGGAGCACACACCACCCCGGCACACGCCATCAGCCGTTCGCTCACCTACAACGGTTCGACACTGAACACGGCCAGGAACGGCAAGATGACCGTGTCGCAACTGCAGTCGAGCATCACCTTGGACAACAACGTCGACTACACCATCACGGCGTTGGAAGGGAATACCGCCATGTCGGGCACCATCAACATCACCGACAACCGCTCGACGGTGATATTCTCCAACATCCGGCCTTCCAAGGTGCTGTCCAACTGGCTGCGCTACATCCAAATCAACGGCGCCACCGCAGTCGACGGCGTCAACTGCCGAGTGGAGACCTACCGCCACGGCACCATCGTACTCCCCTACCCCGTCGCCTGCCATCCCCTCACCGTATATACCAACATCAACCTGGGAGGCGAGTCCAACAGCCTTTACGAGGTGGGCACCTATTACGACCGCCTGGGCAACTTCGACAACGCCATCCAGAGTTTCACACTCAAGCGCGGCTACATGGTGACGATGGCCAACCATGCCGACGGCACGGGCTACAGCCACTGCTTCATCGCCAACGACGGAGACATCACCGTCACCCTGCCCAAGGACATGCGCGGCAGCGTCAGTTTCATCCGCATCTTCCGCTGGCGGTGGCCGAGCAAGAAAGGCTACGCCGGACGCACACTCACCCCAATGGGCCTGATGCGCGTCACCTGGTTCTACCAATGGGACGCCGCCAACCACCAGGAGGCCGACTACGACTATGTGCCGCAGCGCCACCATGAGAACGGCAGCACCTACAGCGGCACACCCACCTATGCCTGGCCCGGATGGGAAACGCTCAACCAACAGACGTCGGCACACGTGCTCGGCGTGAACGAGCCCGACAACACCAGCGGCAACGAGATGTACATGACGGTGCCCGACCTCATCAAACTCCACGGCGACTACCTCCGGAGCGGCATGCGCATCGGCACCTTCGCCACCTGCAACCCCAACACGGGATGGGTGAAAGCCTATGTGGACTCCTGCGAGGCCCACAACTACCGCGTGGACTTCGTCGCCACCCACTACTACATCGGAGGACAAAGGCCAGAGAACTGCATCGCCTCCCTCAAATCGCTCTACGACGTCACCGGCCTCCCCGTGTGGTGCACGGAGTGGAACAACGGCGCCAACTGGACCAACGAGAGCGCGTTCTACACCGACTCGTTGAAAGCCTGGTACACCTGGGGCACCGGCGACGACCAGAAGATGAACGGCATCTGGCTGCGCGACGTGCTGAAAAGGGCCGACTACGCCGCCAACACGGAATGGCTGGAGCGCCTGGCCGTCTATAACAGCGTGGAGCAGAAACGCTTCGTACACTGGGAGTCCGGCGACTTCTGGACCACCGCCGGCGGCGAACTCTATGGCAGTTACAACAGCGACTTCGCGTACAAGAAGACCACCGACGTGTGGATGAACTGGCGCGACCAGGGCGACCCACGCAACCTCTCCGCCGGCTACTCCCTCGACGGCAGCACCATCCAGTTGTCGTGGCGCGACCCCAATACCGACTGGACGAAGACGGTGTATGTGCAGGAGCGCATCTCTGGCAACCAATGGGTGACAAGGGCCACGCTCGGCGTCTGCGACGACGAGTGGCGTGAGGCCGCCATCCCCGCCGCCGAATACGACGGCAGCAAACTCTTCCGCGTGACGGCCATCGACGCCAACGGGGTGTCGCACTACAGCAACTGGGTGGACCTGTCGAGCAACGACACCCCCAACGGCTTTATCAAACTCACTTCGCTTCCCGGCAACTACGAAGCTTACTACTACGTCGTCTGCAGCAAGAACAACCCATCGCTATGCTGGACACTCGCCAACGCGAAACCCACCGACGACTACACCTCACTCGTGGGTACGGGGACGGCCAACTGGCAAGGAGCCAGCGGCACGGTGACCGGCAACGGCATCGCCATGGTGGAACTGTACAACTCCTCTTCCGCCGGCACGAAGATGTCGCAGACGGTCAAGTCGCTGCCCAACGGCATCTACCGCGCCGTGCTCTACGCCACATCGCACAACGCACGCGGTGAGGACGGCGCCACGCTCAACGGCACTCGCGACGACGTGGCCTATGTCTTCGCCACGGCATCAGGACAGACGCAGAAGGCCTACTTCACCGCTTCCGGCGTCACCCCGGGTTTCCTCTCCGGCGAGCCGCACGAATGCACCATCAGCAACATCAGGGTGACCAACGGCACGTTGACGCTCGGCCTGGGACTCGACCAGTCCAAAGTGACGGGTTGGCACTGCATCCAAATCAAGTCGCTCACCCGCACGGGCGACATCGAGGGCGTGGCCACCGGAGAGTCGGCCTTCAAGGCAGTACACTACTCCCACATGGCGGAAACAGGCACCGTGCTTGACCAGGTGTGGCAGATAGAGTCCAACACGGCGAGCAACGGCTACGCGCTGAGGTGTCCGGCACGTCACGACGAGGTGCTGTGCAGCGCGTCGAGCAGCCTCTTCCAGACCGATGGCAAGACGCATCTAGGCACAGCCACCAGCGGCTTCCTGCCGGTGTATGACAACGCCAACGCTTGCTGGCGGATGCAAAACGTCTATCACAACACCTACTGCGGCACGGGCGCCACACCAACGGAAGATGCCGAGGTGCGAGGCGACATGACACAGGCACGCGCCGACCAACTCATCATCTATGCCGTCAGGAAACTGGACTTCAACCAGAAATACATCGTGGAGAAAGGAAATCACCAGGGTGACTACACCATGAACAACCCCGGTCTGGGATGGGGCACGGCGACAGGCTCTCCAATGGGCAGCGGAAGGGTGGAATACCCGGCGTGCTGGAACTTCCAGAAGACCTTTGGCGGATGGAACGACGCCTTCACCGGTTCGGCGACGCTGAGCAACGGCCACGCCGGCACCTTCTTCAATGCATGGGCCGGCACGTTCACCTACGCCGAACTCTCCCAGGAGGTCACCTCGCTGCCCAACGGCGTGTATAGGCTGACGGCCGACTTCGCCACCACGCAGGGCTATGAGCGCACCACCACCAAGACCGCACTTTACGGCAACGCCGGAGAGGGCAACATAGCACGGTCGTACAACATCACCGGCACGGGCGACAACTCCTTCAACCGCTACGAGTGCTACGTCCTGGTGACGGGCAACAAGATGACCATCGGTGCCAGAAGCGACGGCACATGGTTCAAGGTGGCCGACTTCCACCTCGATTATGTCTGCCAGGAGGGGGAGGCCACGGAGGAAATCCTGGGTTACCTTGACAACGGCCGTGCGCTGCAATATCAATGCTGGCGGATGGGCGACGGGTGGCTCGACCTGTCGGCCTTCCCCGACTGCCGCGGCCTGCAAATCGACCAGACACCAGCCAACGCCTTGGTGAAGATGGCACCCGGCGCGACTGTTGACGCCACATACAACCCGTCGAACATCGTGAAGGACGGCCATTGCACCAACTTCGTCATCACCGACGAGGAGCCGCTCACCGTGGGCGAGTCCTTCGTGGCCGACAAGGTGACATACGCCCGCCACGACACGCCCGACGAGTGGCATGCGCTGTTCCTGCCCTTCCCTGTCGGTTCATCCAACAAAGTGAAGACAGGCAGAATCGTCAGGAAGGACGGAAGCACGCTCTTCTGCCGTTATGCCAACAGCCAACCCAACAGTCCCGCATTGGTAAAATTCACCGACGCCAACATCGTGCTTCAAAACGTGCCCGTGTCGCCCACTGCGGAATACGACAACGACGAATGGGGCATTCACGGCACCTACCGTTCAGGTAGCGGCGTGACACCCCTCCGCTGGAAGGTCGATGGCGTGGAGAACTGGAGCGACCAGACGTTCATCTTCCTCGGCGATGTCAATCGCGACGGTGCCATCACCGTTTCCGATGCCACCGCCTTGGTGAACATCGTCCTGGGCTATGACAGCGTGGAGCCCTTCCTCTACGACCACGATGCCGCCGACTTGAACGGCGACGGCCAAATCTCCGTGTCCGACGTCACCTCACTGGTAAACATCATTCTGACCAATGAAGGATTTTAGGAGAGCCATCAATTCTAGGGATTCTAGAAATTCTAGGGATTCTAGAGATTCTAGGAAGACTAGGAAGACCAGGGATACTAGGCATCCCTATAACCTCCCGGAAAAGAAATTCCCCAAATGCCAGCTTGGCATTTGGGGGATTAGAAAGTGCGCTTGACAGGAATCGAACCTGCACGTCGTAAGACACTAGATCCTAAGTCTAGCGCGTCTGCCAATTCCGCCACAAGCGCTTTTTGCAAAAAGCGATGCAAAATTACGAAAAAAAAATGAACCTACAAATTTTTAGCTAATAATATTTTGCGACAGAAGAGTTTTGCCTGTCTCGACACGCCAAAGCACGAGATATGAAAATGCTATCTGTTGCAAGACAGAAACGAAAAGAGGCTTTTACCAGGCCGCCAAAAGCGATGTCTCACCAATTCCCATTTATCGTCAACCATATCATTTGAATGAAAAAAGCCATCATATCCCTTTTCCGCAGTTGGAGTAGCATGAGTCTGGTGCTCCGCATCCTCATCGGACTGGTAATTGGTTCCGTCCTCGGGCTGCTATGCCCTGAGGCCCAGGGAATCTCCATCCTCGGCACGGTGTTCGTGGGAGCACTGAAAGCCATCGCCCCTGTCCTCGTGGCAGTGTTGGTGGCGAGTGCGCTGTCGAAAGCCCACAAGAACCTGGGACCACGTTTCCGCACCGTCATCACGCTCTACCTGCTCACCACCGCCTTGGCTGCCATCGTGGCGGTGACGGTGTCATTGCTGTTCCCCATCAGCATCCGCCTACAAGGCGTGGCGGAGAATCCCACCCCCGGCGGTCTGATGGACATCTTCGAGAACATGGCGCTGAACATCGTGAGCAACCCGCTTCACTCCATTTCTACAGCCAACTACATCGGCATCCTGTTCTGGGCGATAATCATCGGCCTTGGGTTGAAGAAATGCGCGAGTCAGCATACCATCCAAATGGTGTCCGACTTTGCCGAAGTGGTCTCGCAAGCCGTCAGGTGGGTGATACAGTTCGCTCCCTTCGGCATCCTCGGCTTGGTGTTTTCCTCGGTGTCGGAGAGCGGTTTGGGCATCTTCACCACCTACGGAAGACTGGTGGTGCAACTCGTGGGCTGCATGCTGTTCGTCTCGTTGGTGATCAACCCCTTGGTCATCTATTTCTTCATCAGGCGCAACCCCTACCCCCTGGTGTGGCGCTGCCTGAAGACCAGCGGCCTCAATGCCTTCTTCACCCGTTCCTCGGCGGCTAACATCCCCATCAATATGCAACCATGCAAGGACATGGGACTTGACGAAGAGTTCTACTCTGTCAGCATCCCCCTCGGCTCCACCATCAACATGGACGGGGCGGCCATCACCATCACCGTGATGACGCTCGCCGTGTGCCACACGATGGGCGTCGAGGTGAGTTTCCCCACCGCCATCGTCCTCAGCCTTCTCGCCACCCTGGGAGCCTGTGGTGCCTCCGGCGTGGCAGGTGGTTCGCTGCTCCTCATCCCGATGGCATGCTCGCTGTTCGGCATCTCCAACGATGTGGCGATGCAGGCCGTCGCCGTGGGTTTCATCATCGGTGTGGTGCAAGACTCGGTGGAGACAGCGCTCAACTCCAGCGGCGACGCAATGTTCACAGCAGCAGCAGAGATGCACGACAAGAGGAGATTGAAGATTGACTTTTAGGAGTTAAAGGGGAGTTAAAGGGACATATGTTTACTATCCGTCTCAGTGTGCACACAGGGGACATTTTTCTTTTGGGGAAGACGGGAAGAATCCCGTCTCTACAGTGCGCAGGGCGGTTTGGGGGGAACTATTGTCTCTATATTCACATCTTCCAACTCTAATTTTTCGACCTGCGTTTGGATTATTAATGCCGGACGGCCTGTAAGGCCAACGAGATATCAGCCCAGGGCAACGCCCTGGGAATCCATGTGTGATATATAACAGTCGCCCTGCAAAGGCAAAAGCCTTACCCAAACACCATTCTTTTGCCCTTGCAGGGCGAATTCACCCATTCCCCACAACCCAAGGCTGCCCTGGGCTAAGAGCAGGTTGCCCTTTCAGGGCGTTTCAACCGCAGGTTGTATTTTTTCATCTTTCATTTTTAATTTTCTTCCTCCCTTTTTACATATCATCCGCATATTTTTACTATTTTTGCAGAGTATTTTTCGCCCACACCCGAATTGGGGGGATAATGGGCATTGAGACGGGAAGAATCCCGTCTCTACAACACCACAACGACACATCAATATTTATCATAAAAAGACCATAGACAATGAAAACTTTCAAATCACTATTCGTTTTGCTGCTGCTCACTGTCAGCATGGCAGCCAGTGCACAAACCACTATGAAGGAAGCCTTCAAGGCATACATAGAAACCAATCCATCATTCACGAACATGAGTCCTGAAACAATGGGGAATGCTCTCGAACTGATGAATGCAAGCATTATGAAGGACTATAATGAAGCGAAGTCGAAAGAATTGGTAGACAAATACTTGAAAGACTCATTCACGGACGACTTGGTTGATGCCATGCTCCCCTTCATGGAAGAGCATCTCAAAATAGAAGAAGTCAAAGAGCTGACAGCCAAATTATCTACTGGCAAGGGGAAAACCTTCCAAGAGCATTGGGGCAAAATCAATGGCACCGGAAGCAAATTCGAACAAATGGGCATGGAGATTGCCCAAAAAGTGATGGCTGGCGAAGAGCCAACATCTGTAGAAGCCATCAGTTGCCCAAAAAGTTATAAGAATCTTTTCCTGCAATTCTACAATGAGTCTGGACAGGGAGAGTTGCTCACCTCCATGTTCGATGGTCTTAGCGAATCCTTAACGGGCGAGCAAAAAACAATGATGGGAAAAGTCAAGGGGTATCTGTCCGAAAACCTCTGCACAATGCTTCTCAACGAGAGCTATGGCATCCTGACAGAAGAGGACATGAAGTTTGGTATGGAACTTGCCAAGACCCAAGCATGGAAAAACCAGATGAAAGCAGCCGGTTCATTGATGTCTCACGCTCAAGAGATGGGGATGAACGTAGTGATGAGCTACCTCACCTGGCTGCAAGACCAAGGGGTGGAGACCAAGATGTAAAACAAACATGAGAATAGACATCATCACTGTATTGCCCGAGATGCTGGAGGGTTTCGTCCACGAGTCCATCCTCGCCCGTGCGGCGAAGAAAGGACTGGCGGAAATCCACCTCCACAACCTGCGCGACTACACACTCGACAAATGGCGCCGTGTGGACGACTATCCCTACGGTGGGTTCGCCGGCATGGTGATGCAATGCGAACCCATCGACCGTGCCATCTCCGCCTTGAAAGCGGAACGCGACTACGACGAGGTGGTCTTCACCTCACCCGACGGCGAGCAGTTCTCACAAGAGATAGCCAACGACATGTCGATGCTGAACAACATCATCGTTCTCTGCGGACACTACAAAGGCATCGACCAGCGCATCCGCGACCACCTCATCACCCGTGAAATCTCCATCGGCGACTACGTGCTCACCGGTGGAGAACTGGCGGCCGCCGTGATGGCCGACGCCATCGTGCGACTGGTGCCCGGGGTGATCAGCGACGACCAGAGTGCACTCTCCGACTGTTTCCAGGACGGCCTGCTCTCTGCTCCCATCTACACCCGCCCTGCAGACTACAAGGGATGGAAAGTGCCCGACATCCTGCTGAGCGGCAACGAGGGGAAAATCAAGGACTGGGAAATCGAACAGAGCCTGGAGCGCACCCGCCGGCTCCGCCCCGACCTGCTGGAAAAAATTGAAAATTGAAAATTGACTTTCAGGAGTTAAAGGGGAGTTAAAGGGGAGTTAAAGAGGAGTTAAAGGGACATATGTTCACTTTCATGGAGTTAATGAATCATAGGGAGCATTCTCGTGATCCACTTTTTCCGATTGATAGTCCATAATGGATAGAGGGGACGGAGTTTTTGAACCGTTTTTCTTTTCCCAATCCGATTGAAGCAGCCATAGACTCCTGGGAACAACGGTTTTAGCGGATTACAAATCCTGATATTCAGAACTGCCAGATTCTTTAAACCCTTCGGGAAAAAGCGGCAGAGCCGAGCGGCAAATCCGGCAGATAATTCACATCAACACTCCCACACGTGGCGTCAACATCGTGCGCATGAGCGATGGCACCACAAGAAAGTAAGTGGTGAGATAAAATTGTTTTTTGGTAGCGACGAGAGCAGAGTCAAACTGATTTGATTTCTGCCGAATCGCATCAAAATCAGCGAAGCTAAAAAAAAAGAATTTAGCTTACGGTTATCGCCTTTTATATGCAATGCCCCCAGCTTGAGAAGCTGGGGGCATTGCATTTTCAAAAACGACCATAACTATAAAAGAATGGAAGGCTGTTTGGATATTAACAAAAAAATATCATTATTATTTGTTTTTCTCCCAAAAGTCACTACCTTTGCAACCGACTCGAATAGCTTGCAAGAGCAAGAGGGTCACTTTTATTGGTAAAGGACGTTCACGAACGTTATCTTCTACGTGAGAATCTCGCAAATTCAAAGACCAGAAGATGCGCAACTGAGCGTCCACGTTTGATGTATGATATTCTATTGGCTATAGGAGTTACTATGGCCTGATGGTACGTCATAACTTTAGGCGTGGGCTACTCAAGTTGCTTATCCTGGTCAAGGCAATGCGAGAGCCCTCACGTGGGATAAGCTAAGTAGAGGCACCCACGTCTTTTTTGTTAATTCTCCATTTGGGTGTGCTGGAGAGCATAGAAGTGGCAACATGGGAATTAACGTAAATACCCCAGATTCAAAAAAATCACCAGCGTCCATCATTTTTCCTTTTTCCTTAAGATCATCATTTTTGACATTATGTATGCTGATTGAGTTATTCGCTTCAGCGCAATCCAACAAATTGCCTGATAAAGAAATTGGAGCGAATTCACTCAATGACATAGAATACAGTACAGGCAACAATGTCAAGGCCATAACCTTAGGCGATGTAAACGGTGACAAAACTATCACTGTGACTGATGTGACCTTTCTCATCAACTACATCTTAAATAAAAACAATGCCAACTTCGTCATTGAAAATGCCGATATCAATTATGACGGAGCTGTCAACGTGACCGATGTGACCGAATTGGTGAACGTCATACTCAATAACATATACAACATCGAGAATAATGCTATCAAGGCATTCAGACAAATGCTGTATGATGATGACGACTACTCCTACACATGGATGCCAAATATGCTGAGCATCATCAACTTTCCCGACTACGACCAACCCTCCCCCGTGGTTCTTGACGTCCGAGTTGACGAGTCAATCGCTTCTCGCACCCTATTCATAGCCGACAACCATAATTTTGACGATGTATGGGAGATGGAGCTCGACCTCACTTCCACAACCAAAAGCGTTTATAACCTAGAACCACAAAAATGGTATTGGTGGAAGGTTTGCAAGGACGACGACCCCATATCAATCCTCGACCAAGGCAAGTTTTTCTGCGATGGTCAGGTGAGGGAATTGAGGATTGGCGCAAATTACTCAGAGGGTGGTAAAAAACACAAGGTGCTGAGAAACGTCCGCGACATCGGAGGATGGCCAGTGGAAGGTGGAGGCAGGATGAGATACGGCATTTTACTAAGGGGACACTCGTTGAATGCAGACAAAGGTAATTCGACATACATCACCGAAGAGGGAAAGGCTGAACTACTACGCCTCGGAGTAAGGATGGAGCTTGAGTTGAGGAGCGCATCCATGACAGAAAGCGTATTGGGTGACACCGTGGAATATGTCAAACATGGCATAGAGCAATGGTTCTATCGTATGAACATATATCGGACGCAATTGTCATTCTGCAATAGTTTTTCAAGTACCATCAGAAGCATCATCAAGGCCGCACGAGAAGGTAAGACCATTTACGCTCACTGTGCAGGAGGTGCTGACAGGACGGGAGCACTGTGCACCATCATCGAGGGATTATGCGGAGTATCAGAGAATGACATCAACCACGACTATGAACTCTCCAACCGAGACAGGTCAAGGGAATATTACAAGGCAGACTTTCTTGACATGGACAACAACAGAGACCATGACGTCAACTACGATGGAGACTTCAAATATGCCATGATGTTCATCAAGGGTCTTGCGCGCTACAACAACCACATCTACACAAAATACCAATGCTACGCAGATACCTACGTCACCATCGGCGGCGTTGACTATAAGAGAAACTCCCATACGGGCGAAGACGGTCGTTACACGCTTGCAAACACTACACCACTTTATTTCAGATGGACACATGAAGGTATGGACTACTATACCACAGACAAGTACCCGACGACAGCATCCACTGTGTATGAGTTAGATGGTGAGGATTTTGTGGTATCAGATGCCGTTATTACAAAACTCACAGACAAATTCTGGTACGACGCCCAACAAAAATCCAACGGCAGAGTGAGAATTACTGATACCACATTAATCAACGCATTGGATGCACAGCCCATACCGCCCTTGATGGATAGGTTTGCTCTCCTGATGCAGCTTTCCAACAACGGGCTGACAAATGAGGAAATCGAAGAACTTAGGAATATTTTCATATCAAGAGAATAAACCATCATTCTATCTTGCACTCAACCAGTATCAACATCGTGCGTATGAGCGATGGCACCACAAGAAAGTAAGTGGTGAGATAAAGTCACCCTTTTTATGATATAGCGGCTTGTCGAATTGGCAAGCCGCTGTATACTTATTTAGTAGCAAGGTCAGTTTCATTCATGGCAGGCCGAATACCATCCCGTTCATACGGATGCTTATCAGAAGCATGCAGATAATCATAAACACAAGAACCGACCCCGTTTTTTGTGGTTTTCAAGCTATGAAACGGCCGAAAAGATAAAAAATCGACACTTTTTCAGCAATTTTCGATGTTGAATGTTGCTGAAATGATATTTTTTCACTACTTTTGAAACTGCTTAAAAAACGAGACCTACTTCCTAACCAGGGAAAACCGAATGATGGTTACATCACCACCTATTTGACGTCATTGAATTAGAACAATCATACATGTATAACTTAATAACCAACCTATGAACAAATCATCCTTTGTATCGATCAAGGGGTTGTGCTCCCTATGTGCTATTGCCTTAGGTGCATGGCTCCTGGCCTCCTGCGCGGATACCTATGATGACAACGAGAAATTCGTGAGCAGCGTGAGAAACACGCAGCTGTCGTCACCCGCAGAAGGCGACATCACCATCACGCCCAACACCGACGGCGACCGGATGACCATCGCGTGGCCCGTGGTGCACGGCGCCCGTGGCTACGAAGTGACGCTCTTCGACCTGAGCGACGAGAGCCAACCGCTGGTGAGCAAGGTGGTTGACGGCTGCTCCATCACCACCGACAGGGAGGAAGACATGAACTACAAGCTCATCCTCCGCACATTGGGCAACAGCGAGTTGAACAACAGCGACGCCGCCACGGCCACCGAGAAGCTCTTCAACTCCTTCGAGGCGTCCTTCGCCACCATCCCCGAGGGCGACCTCTGCGAGTGGTTCGCCGCCAACCCCATCCCGGAAGACTCCGTGGGGATGAACCTCAACTTCGACCTGGCCCCCGGCGGGCACTACACCGTCTCCTCGGTGCTCGACTTCGGCAACAAGATGGTCACCCTCCGCACCACCAGCAAGACGAACAACGCCACCATCACCTATGGCCCCTCCGGCGGACTGGCCACCAGCAGCGGTTTCAAGGCGAAATACCTCAACTTCGAGTGCGGAGAGTCCAACCAACCCTTCATCGCCCTGAGCGAGAACCCCGACCCCGACAAGTTGGATGCCGACCACCAGAACTACTACCAAATCACCGACCCCATCACCTTCACCAACTGCACGGTGAGCAACGTGAACCGCAACTTCATGTTTGACAACAAGGTCAAATATTGCGTGAAGACCTTCTCGATGACCAACGTCCTGGTGAAATTCACACCCGATGAGAAGATGAGCAGCTCCGCCTATTTCCAAATCTACGACGGCGGCGGCTTCATCAACGATTTCACAGCCACCAACTGCACCTTCTGGTCGGCCAATGAGAACGCGGTGAACTACTTCATCCGCTACAACAACTCCTGCCGCTGCGACCGCGCCGGATACCTGACCAACTCCATCAACCTGCGCAACTGCACGTTCTACAACATCGCCTACAAGGGACAGATGGCCAACCACAGCGGCTTTGACGGCAGGGCCACGTCGAACTACGACATCGTCAACAACATCTTCGTGGACTGCGGCAGCGGACAGGTGCCACGCCGCCTCACCGGACGCATCAACACGTCGGCCATCAACAACTTCGCCTACAACACCTATTGGTATGACGGCGCTCCTGAGACGGAAGGCTTCACCACCAACTCCTACGACACCAGCAACAACGCGCTGCAGACCGACCCAGCCTTCATCGACCCCGCCAACGGCAATTTCACCCCCACCGGCGCCGAGCAGGTGGAGCGCAAGACCGGCGACCCACGCTGGTGGAACTAACCCCAACCATGTAGAACAAAAAAAGGAATACAAGATATGAAAAAGACACACCTTATCAGTTGGTGCTTGGGGCTGCTCCTCACCCTGTTGCCCACCCTCGCCTTTGCACAAGGGCAGACGGTGCGAGGCACCGTACTTGACGAGAACGGCGAACCCGTCATCGGAGCCACCATCACCATTGTAGGGCAGAAGACCGGTGGCGTCATCACCGACCTTGACGGCAACTACGAGTTGCAAGTGCCCAACGATGCCAAGATTGCCATATCCTACATCGGCTACCTCACCCAGACCGTGAAACCCGGCGGCGTCGTCCGCCTGGTGGCTGACGACCAGAGCCTCGAAGAGGTCGTGGTGGTGGGCTATGGCACCCAGAAAATGAAGAATGTCACCGGCGCCGTGGAGACCATCTCCCCCAAGGACATCCAAGACCTGTCGGTAGGAAGCCTCGGCGACGCCCTCGTGGGAATGTTCAACGGCGTGAGCGTCAACGCCAACGGCTACCGACCGGGACAAAGCCCCTCGCTCAACATCCGACAGAGCAACGTGATGGCCACCACCAACGACCCCGGCTCCACCCGCGGCGGCGAACCCGACCCCACCCCGCTCTACGTCATCGATGGCTTCATCTCCACACAAGACGCCTTCAACAACCTCGACATCAGCGAAGTGGAGAGCATCACCGTGCTGAAGGACGCCTCCGCCGCCGTCTATGGCGCCCGTGCCGCCTACGGCGTGGTGCTGGTGAAGACGAAGCAAGGCGAGAACGCCGCACCGAAAATCAGCTATTCGGGACAGTTTGGTTGGACCGACGCCCTCTACACACCCAAAATGCTCAGTTCATATGACTATATGAAGGTGTACAACACCATCCAAGCCGCCAACACCTCCATGCAGGACAACATCGAGAAGCGCACCCAACTCTTCCAAGCCGACGAAATGGAAGCCGCCCGAAACCTCGACTACATCCTCCTCGACAAGGAGTGGAGCACGGCGCTTACACAACGCCACAGCATCAACATCAACGGCGGCAACGACAAGGCCACCTATTTCGGCGGTGTCTCCTACTACACGCAGGACGGCAACATCGGACGCCTCGACTACGAGCGTTGGAACTTCCGCGCCGGCATCAACGCCAACATCGGCAAGTATGTGAAGACCGCCTTGCAAATCAGCGGCGACTGGGGCGAGCGCAACAACTCCACCACGCCCCAGGGTGGCGGTACCGACTACGACTACAAGTGGCTGATGACGCACCTTCCCTTCGTCCCCGACTACGTGGGAGGCTATCCCCTCGTCTATAGCGGCATGGAGAACGGCATCCCCACCAGCGCGACGCAACTCTACAACTTCGCCGCCGTGCAGAACCACAGCGACAACGTGCAGAACCAGACCAACAACCTGAACGTCAACGGAAGCATCGAATTCGGTTTCGACTGGATACACGCCCTGAAGGGCCTCTCAGCGAAACTCTCCTACTCCAAGACCATCAGCAACAGCAAGACCAACACGGTGCAGACCATCCAAAACGTCTATCGCATGCTCGACCGCACCGGGTCGGGCGGCCACCTCTACACCGGCGAGGGAGCCGTCTACGACGATACGACGATGGGCGTGCTCCGCCTGGTGAGCAACGGCGGCCTCCTCAGCCGCAACATGGGACGCAGCGACAGCTACCAATTCAACTTCACCATGCAATATGCACGGCAGTTCGGACTCCACGACGTCAGCGGCCTCTTCTCCATCGAGAAGAGCGAGGCATGGAGCGAGCCCCTCTATGGCAGCATCACCGACCTCATCGCCTACCAGGACGGGCAGTCCAGCTCAGGCACGGGCGACAAGGACGTATCGTTCAACCGCAGCGAGAGCGGCATGCTCTCCTACGTGGGACGTTTCAACTACGCCTACGCCAGCAAATACCTTTTCGAGTTCCTCTTCCGCGCCGATGCCTCCACCAAGTTCGCCCCCAAGAACTACTGGGGCAAGTTCCCGTCGGTGAGCGCCGGCTGGGTGATTTCCGAAGAGAACTGGTTCCAGGAGCATGTGAAATGGGTGGACTTCCTCAAGCTACGCGCCTCATGGGGCTTGATGGGCCGCGATAACATCCGTGCGTGGCTCTGGGCTCAGCTCTATGAGCGCAACGCCGCCAAGGGAGCCATCTTCGGCAGCAACGGCCTGAACACCGACGTGGGTTACGCCCTGGTGATGCCCAAGGCCGGTGTCAACACCGACGTGCATTGGGACAAGACCTACAAGACGAACATCGGCATCGACGCGCACTTCCTGCGCAACCGCCTGACCTTCGACTTCAACTACTACTACGACCGCGGGCGCGAGATGTTCGCCACACGCACCGGAACCTCGATGTTCCCCACCACCGTGGGAACGCAGGCCACCCCGGAGAACTACGGCGAACTCGACGCATGGGGCTGGGAGCTCAACGTGGGTTGGCGCGACAAGATCGGCAGCGACTTCCACTATGAGGTGAAGCTCTCCACCGGTTTCAGCGACAACAAGGTCCTGAAGACCAACTTCCAGGCCATCCCCAACTACGACGACAAGGTCTATGGCGAGCGCACCGACCGCGGCCTGTGGGGTTTCAAATGCCTCGGCATGTTCCGCAGCTATCAGGACATCGAGGAATACTTCGACCGCTACGGCATCACCGAATACCTGGGCATGACGAAGAGCGAGGTGCGTCCCGGCATGCTCATCTACGAGGACATCCAGGGCGACAACAACGGCGATGGCACCTACGGCCCGAGAGACGGCAAGGTGACCGCCGGCAACGACTACATCCGCCTCTCGGAATACACCAGCAACCCCTACGGCTGCACGCTGAACCTCAAAGCCGGCTACAAGAGTTTCTCCATCCAGGCGCAGTTGAGCGCCGGCTGGGGCTCGAAGATCATGGTGGGCAACGACTTCCGCCAGGCCGCCAAGAACTATGAGTATGAGAACATGCCCTCCTCCTTCAGCGACATGTTCAACTACGAGGACATCTACGATGCTGCAGGACGCGTCACCGTCCCTGCCAACCTCTCAGGACAGATGCCCAACATGCGCTACTCCAAAGTGAACGATGCAGCCTCCTCCTACTGGCTCATCGACGGCACCACGCTGACACTCCGCAACGTCACCGTGGCCTACCAGCTCCCCCGCACCTGGGTGAAGGCAATAGGCGTCAGCAACGTCCGCCTGAACCTCACCATCCAGAACGCCGTCAACTTCATCAACAACTACCCCGACAAGAGTTGGGCGTCGTGGGCCGGCGGTTATGGCCGCTACCCCAACCTCCGCAAGTACACCCTGGGTGTCAATGTATCGTTCTAACCTAAAAATGAGGATTTACAAGATGAACAACAAGCATCATATCATAGCAGCCCTCGTGCTCGCATCCATGGCCATGGGCATCACCTCGTGCAGCGACGACTTCCTGAAAGAGAAGAAGAACTACGGCAACTTCAACCAAACCACCGCCTACAGCAACTACAACGGTGCTCTGGAACGTGTCAACAACCTCTATTACTGGATGCTCCCCGTCTCCGACGGAGGCGACGGCAACGGCACCAACCACCCCAACGACTGGACGCCGGTGGGCAACCCCGACAAATGGTCGAAGAGCACCGAGGAATACGGAGGTTTCTCCATCTTCGTCGACCCCGAGGAGGAAATCACCTACAACTTCAACCATTCCGACAAACCAAACTTTGATTTCTTCTACGTGGCAAACGACGTGTACAGTCCGTGGGGGCACATCCGCAACTGCAACGACGTGATAGAGAACGTGGAGAAATCATCACTCACCGACGAGGAGAAAGCCATGCTCCTCGGCCAGGCCTATTTCTTCCGCGCCTACATGTACTACCACCTGGTGACCATCTACGGTGGCGTGCCCATCGTCGACAAGGTGCAAGACCCCATCCTGGGCAAGGACGGCGACGGCTCCGACCTCATCATCCCGAGGCAGACCACCAAGGACTGCGTCAACTTCATCTGCCAGGACTTGGAGAAAGCCGCCACGATGCTCCCCGCCCGCTGGACAAACGAGGCGCAGGATTTCGGACGCGTCACTTCCGGTCTGGCACAAGCCCTTCTCGGCAAGATGCGCCTCTACTGGGCCAGCCCCGTCTTCAACCGTGCCGACGACCTCACCCGCTGGGAAGAGGCCTACGCCGCCAACAAGCAAGCTCTTGCCAAGTTGAACGAGGGAGGCTTCGGACTTGCCTACGCCGGCAATGGTGGTGAGAACAACGGTGCCAACTGGGCCCGTCAATGGACGAACTACATCGGCAGCGACGGCAGCATCTCCGAGGCCGTCTTCGCCACCCTCCACAACACGAAGGACAACGTGTCGGGACAGCCCGACTACGGCAAGTACAACCGTTGGGAGCACAGCATCCGTCCGCGCAACGCCAACGGCGGCGGCGGTTACACTCCCACGGCGGAGTTGGTGGACCTCTTCCCCATGGCCGACGGACTGAAGCCCGGCGAGAGCAGCATCCCCTATGACAAGAGGAAGTTCTGGCTCAACCGCGACCCACGCTTCTACCGCACCTTCGCCTTCCCCGGCGTGCAGTGGCAATGGAGCGAGGGCGGTGTAAGCCTCTCCGACCCGTCGCTCGCGGGCATCATACCCTCCGACATCTATCCTTCCGGCCGCAACTACGAACTGTGGAGCTACATGTGGAACGACAACGAGGACGACCTGGCGAAAGCCACCACCTCCACCGGTTACTGGCCCGACCTGCTCACACAAACCACCGACAAGGCCGGCAGCCACTCCCTCTATGTGCGCAAGCGCAGCGACGACCTATATCTACACAACACGCCATTCTATGAGTATATCAACAGCCAAAGCAACCCGAAGGGCTTCATGAAAAGCGCCGCCCCGCTGCTCTCCATGCGCTACACCGAGGTGCTGCTCAACTTCGCCGAGGCAGCCTGCGGAGCAGGGCATCTCGACGAAGCCGTCAACGCCCTGCAGCAAATCCGCAGCCGCGTGGGCTACACGGCAGACAACAACTACGGCCTTCCCTCCGGCGTCGCCGGCGACCGTGCAAGGCTGTTGGCCGCCATCCTTTACGAGCGTCAGATAGAACTGGCTTACGAGGGCAACCGCTATGACGACATGCACCGCTGGATGCTCTTCGACGGCGGCGTGGGACAAGCAGCCATCAAACCCACCTGGGCACTCACCGGATTCGGCGGAAACACCTGCAACTATCTGGGTGTAAAACCGTTGAACGGCACGAAGCGTCATCAGATCATCATCTATTGCCGCACCGCCTCCGCCACCGACCCCACTGCGGGAAGCCGTCCCGAGGCACTCACCCTCGACGAGGACATGAGCTGCATCAATGGGGAATACAAGAACGAGAAGGTGCGCAGTCTGGCAGAATTCTATGACACCTACCTCGGCCGCAAGGACGTGAACCTCGACGGCAACGACGAGGCGTTGACCATCCATTATCGTCCCACTTACTATTTCCTCGGCTTGCGCCAGAACGCCATGCAGACCAACCCCACGCTGCACCAGACCGTGGGTTGGCACGACCTTGGCCGCAATGCCGACGGCCTCTTCGACCCCCTCGCCGACACGTTGCCGTAAATTTGAGAAGTTAACGAAGTTATCGCTTCGCTCGAAGTTAACGACGATAGTCAGTGCACCCTGTAGAGACGGGATACTTCCCGTCTCCCTCTTCCAAAAGTCGTAGGGACTTGCTTTATGCATGTCCGAACCACCAAAAGAACTACGAGTCCTGTAATTTTGCCAAATAAACTCCAAAAACAGACATCATCATGACTAAAAAACATATATTTGCGATGTTGGTCATCGCTTGTGTTTCTGTTCTTGTCAGCTGCACTCAAAAGGAAACGCTGGTCACCCTCGAAGTAAAAACCCAGTATGGTGCTCTTCAAGGTTTCGAGGAAGACGGTGTGAAGAAGTTCCTGGGTGTTCCTTTCGCCCAGGCTCCAGTAGGCGAACTCCGTTGGAAGGCTCCTCAGCCAGTCCAACCTTGGGAGGGAGTGCGTTCAGCCAAGCAGTTTGGCGACGACCCCATGCAACCCGACATCTTCGGCGATATGTCGTTCAGAGGTCCGGGGCGTAGCGAAGACTGTCTCTATCTGAACATTTGGACTACTGCAGCCACAACAGGCGACGCCCAGCCCGTGTTGATTTATTTCAATGGTGGCGGACTGATGGCAGGTTCTGGCAGCGAGCCCCGTTACGATGGTTCTTCCCTCTCCAAGGAAGGCGTGATTTGTGTGACAGCCAACTATCGTGAGGGTGTGTTCGGTTTCTTTGCCCATCCAGACCTCACGGCATCTTCCAAGTATAAGGGTAGCGGCAATTTCGGCTTCCTTGACCAAGTGGCTGCCATCAAGTGGGTGAAAGAGAACATTTCGTCCTTTGGTGGCAACCCAGACAAGATCACCATTGTAGGAGAATCGGCAGGGGCCTTCTCTGTATCGCTCCTGATGTGTTCTCCCCTCTCCAAGAACCTGATTGCCGGCGCCATGCTTTCTTCTGGTGCCGAGGTGCTGCCTTATCAGCCCACTTCCCAAGCCGATGCCGATGCAGCAGGAGCAGAACTACTGAAACAGGCAGGCATCCCTAGTCTGGCCGACGCGATAGCCTTAAGTGCCGATTCTCTCCAGAAACTCCTTCCACCAAAAGGGATGGCCAACGTGGTGCTCGACGGCTACTTCATGACCGAGAGCCCAGACGATGTATTCGAGAAGGGCCAGCAAGCCCAGGTGCCTTTGCTCGCAGGTTGGAACTCATTGGAAGGCAGTCCCTCACAGGCATTGGGGAATCAGGCACCGACCCTTGCAAATTATAAAAATGCGATGAAGGCGCAGTTTGGAGACATGACAGACGAGATTTTCAAGGCCTACGGAATCGAGACCGATGAAGACGTGCTGAGCCAGAAAGGCCTGGACTTAGCCTCCGACCTTTTCACAGGTTTCCCCACCTGGAAGGCCTGCGACTATCACGCCAAGTCAGGACTACCCGTTTACCGCTATCACTACATGCACCCCCGCCCTCAAGTATCGGCGAAGATGGGCGAGAAAGTTGCCGCCCTTGCCGGAGGCGTGCGTGACAAGACTGCGGATGAGAAGAAATCCGAGGCTCAGCAGCCTGCGATTGCTCCTGGCGCCGTCCATTCGGCAGACATCGAATACGCCATGGGAACCCTCGACACCAACGAGTATTACGATTGGAATGAAGATGACCATGCCATCTCGAAGCTCTTCCTCACCTACTATGCCAACTTCTGCAAGACGGGGAATCCCAATGGCAAAGGCTTGCCTCAGTGGACGGTCATCACCAAGGACAACCTCGACGCTGCTCCTGTCATGAAGATTGACGTGACATCCAAGGTTGTCGCCTCCCCAGAAAAGGAGAATGCCTATCGCACACTCGAGAAATTCTACAGAAGCAAGAAACAATAATATCGTTACCATTATGACCACAATAGAGGAAAAAGACCGGGAATTGGAGCAGTTGCGCGAGGAAGTGGAGACTGAAAGAGAGCAACAGGAAGCTTATCGAGGGCAGTGAGCAATTGTTGGCCCGAAACATGATGCTATCGGAGAAATTGGACATTTATTATGAAGTGCGCAGGCGCGTGGAATGGCAAAAAGAATTGGTGCACAAGCATCGCGAGTTGATGGCACATGCCGACCTCCGCGATGATGAGGAACTGCTGGCCATCATCGAGACTCGTATCGAAGGCGACGAAATCCCTTCCGCTGGATACGACAAATCACTTTTGGGCAAAAAATGGTGGAAATCGAAGCAAAACAGGCAAAATACAACGGATATCAGCTGATTTTGGTAAAAACTTTAAACAAAAATAATTTCGACCCTTGAAGTCGGGTTAACGGATACTCGATACAGATGAATGAGCCTCAGCCAGGAACGACTAGTACTTCCGTCTTTTGGGTGGGCGGCGAGGAAAATCATGCCGGCTATGCCACCGTCATCATCAAGGACAGCAAAACCAACGGCGCCATCAAACGCGGCTTAACTGACAGAGGTGGAGGGCTGTGGGTGAAGAACACAGGCACGCTTGTCTTTGAGAAACCCGTCCCCTCCTTTAACACCCTAAACAGCAAGTGGGCTCAGCAAGACTTTATTTGTCATCCCCAAGCATGAGTTTGATTTCCCAGTATTCCACGTCGGGTGGGGAGAGCGACTTGATGGCATTGAACCCCTCTTCCTTTCCCACGAGATTGATGACCCTTTGGATGGCTTGCTGGTGCTCCTTGCTGACGAGGTCGTTGATATTGACCAGTCCTTGCGGAATGAATTTGGCGAGATGTCCTGCGATGGTGGCCGGGGTCAGTCCGCGCTCCTTGGCGATTTGCTTGACATCCTTGCCTTGCTGGAACAGTATGAATGAGGTGACCCACGTCTTTTCCTTTGGCGGCTTCTTCTCCTTTTTCTTTTTCTGGGTCGTGGTGTTTTTCTTGGAGGAGTTTGAGCCACCGTCGCCTATGGCGTCGAGCAGAGCCAACTGCTTTTGCTTCAGGTAAATGGTACTTGAGAAGCCCTCCTCGGAGATATGTTTTAGAAGGATGGTTTTCGCCTTGACGGTCTGACGGAGTTCTACAAACACGTTGTCGAGCCTGTTCATCGCCTGCTTGTTGTTGGAAGTCACGCCCTGGGTGAGTCTGACGGGTTTTTCAAACAACTCCTTGATGGTGTCGGCGAAATAGATGGCGCTTCGCTTCACCCTGTCGAGGAACGCCTCCTGGTGCAAGGCGGCAAAGGGCATTTGCCGGATGCTCGCCGTCCATTTTCCCGCCACCTCCACCACCTTGGTCTTGAAGTCGGCCAAGGTTTGTTTATGAAGTGCCTCGAGTTGGGGGTGGCTCCTTGAGAAGAACTCGATGAAGATGCGCACCATATGCTCCTGGTGCCTTAGGATGGGATTGAAGTCGAAGAGTTCGGTGAGCAAGAACCTGAAATACTCCTCCTTGAGTTGTGGCAGCCTGGCGATGCTCGCCTGCGTGTTCTCCTCCTGGTGGGAGATATAGTCTTCCACCCTTCTGTCGTTGATGATGGCCCGGGCTTGCAAGGGAGAGGCGAGCACCATTCCCTCGATGGTGCGGCAGCGGCTGAGCGCCACATACACCTGCCCGGGTGCGAAGGAGAAGTTGGCATCGATGATGGCCTTGTCGAAGGTGAGTCCCTGGCTCTTGTGGATGGTGATGGCCCACGCGAGGCGCAGAGGATACTGCCTGAACACCCCTTGCACCTCCGTCTCTATCTCCTTGGTCTGAGGGTTGAGCGTATATTTGGCATTTTCCCATTCGAGAGGCTCCACCTCGATGTGGTTGTCGTCGCCAGGGCATTTCACCAGGATTTTCTCTTGGTCCACATAGGTGACCTTGCCGATGCGTCCGTTGTAATACCGCTGTGGGACCGACGTGTCGTTTTTGACAAACATCACCTGGGTGCCGACCTTGATTTCCAGAGTCTCACTGGTGGGATAGGAATACTCCGGGAAGGTGCCCTCCACCTCCGCCTTGAAGCGGAACGCCTTTGAAGGCAGCCTTTTGAGCGCGTTCTCGTTATACTGGTCAGCCATCCTGTTGTGCGTAGTGAGGCGGATGTATCCATCGTCATCATTAGGGATGAATCCGGGCACATAACGGCTGTTCAAGGCATTGAGGTCGGCATCGTCGACATTTCCGTCGCGGATATGGTTGAGGATGCCAATAAAGGAGTTGTCCTGTTGCCTGAACACCTTGTCGAGTTGTATGGTGACATAGTCCACTTGCTTGAGCGCTTTCGACCCGAAGAAATAGGGTGTGTCGTAATAGGGTGCCAGCATTCTCTCGTCTTCGGGTGTCACCACGGGCGTGAGTTGCTGCAAGTCGCCTATCATCAACAACTGCACTCCTCCAAAGGGAGCAAAACGGTCGCGGAAGCGTCTCAACACGTTGTCCACGGCATCGAGGAGGTCGCTGCGCACCATGGAGATTTCGTCGATGATGAGCAGGTCGAGCGACGCGATGATTCGCCGCTTGTCCTTCCCGAAGTCGAAGCGGTTCTTGATGGTGGCTTCGGGTACATAGGGTGAGAGAGGCAGTTGGAAGAAAGAGTGGATGGTGACCCCTCCGGCATTGATGGCCGCCACGCCTGTAGGCGCCACGACCACCGCCCTCTTCCTCGACCGTTCCACGACGGTTTTGAGAAAGGTGGTCTTTCCTGTTCCAGCTTTTCCCGTGAGGAAGATGCTCTTGCCTGTGTTTTCCACAAAGTCCCACGCCGTGCGCAGTTGTGTGTTTCTTTCCATTGCCGCTTTTTCTGCAAAGGTAATGCAAGAAAACGGGAAAAACAAGACAAGAAGAAAAAAACTTGTTTTGCATGTCCTCCTATTCCCTCCTAAAACTTGCTATTTCCTCCTATTTCCTCCTAAAACCTCCTATTTCCTCCTATTCTCTCCTAAAAAAATAGTACCTTTGCCCTCGATTTTGTAATGATTTGTACATAAGGCAAGAGCATGGCAATAGAAAAAGGTATATTTCGCAGGACAGAATTGTTGTTGGGTGAAGAGTCGATGGGTCTTCTAGGCAGCAAAAGGGTGATTGTCTTCGGCGTGGGCGGCGTAGGTTCTTGGTGCGCCGAGAGCCTGGTGCGCTCAGGCATCCGGCACCTGACCATTGTCGATTCCGACCGGGTGTGCATCACCAACATCAACCGCCAGTTGATGGCGACGACGAAGACCGTGGGGCAGGTGAAGGTGGAGGTGCTCCGTGAGCGGTTGCTCTCCATCAATCCTTCCGCCGAAATCGTCGCCTTGCAGCAAATCTTCTGCGCTGAGACGGCCGACAGCTTCCATCTTGATGATTACGACTACATCATCGACGCCATCGACTCGTTGAAAGACAAGCAGTTGCTCATCCTGATGGCCTGCGGGATGAAGAAGAAATTCTTTTCGTCGATGGGAGCCGCCCTGAAGATGGACCCCACGCGCATCAAGGTGGCTGAATTTTGGAAGGTGCAAGGCGACCCGTTGGCACGTGCGCTGCGAAAGCGCTTCAGGGAGACCCAGCAGTTTCCAAAACGGAAATTCCTCTGCGTCTTCTCCGACGAATTGCTGCAAAACAAGGGGCACAATGCCACATGCGGCACGGAGCAGTGCATGTGTCCCAAAGCGAAGACCGGCCCGGGGAACCCCGACCTGCTCAACCACGAGTGGTGCTCGTCAAAAGCACAAATCAACGGCACCCTGGCTCACATCACCGCCATCTTCGGATTCATGCTGGCGGGATTGGTCATCAAGGACGCAATTGGAAATAATTAATAATTAATAATTTACAATTAATAACTTAAGTTTCGGAAGTGAAAATGCCTTACAAAACTGTAATTTATCTTGTATGGCAACCGGTTGTGAAGTGAAGCCCGAAGGGCTGGGACGACCACAGGCAGGTGGTGGAGCGAAGCGTAAC
>Ga0310694_10001347_pt1 | contig 28214 bp, 21 predicted proteins | sample 174DNAGHGhighgp2_FD_203884 | JGI IMG/M metagenome (GOLD analysis project Ga0310694, IMG submission 203884) | Sheep rumen microbial communities from Palmerston North, Manawatu-Wanganui, New Zealand - 1742 DNA GHGhigh gp2 (v2) (version 2) | ecosystem: Host-associated > Mammals > Digestive system...
CGATGATGCCTGCAATCACAACCCATGTAAAAGCAGGGGCGTACAGCTTCCAGGAGGGTACATCGATATAGGTCGCCATCGCTCCGTCCGGGTTCATAATGAACCATCCGAGTCCGTAACCTACAGCAATCCCAAGGAGCGCGCCCAGCAGGCCGATGATCAGCGCATAGGCGGAATAATGGACCAGGATCCGCCGGTCCTTGAATCCCAGTGCCTTGAAGGTGCCGATCTGCGTCTTTTCGCTGGCACAGATGCGGTGCATGGTGGTCACCATGGTCAGGATCGCAATGGCCAGGAACAGCACCGGCAGGATGGATGCCATGGTTTTTCCTTCATTTACCTCGCCCTGCGCTTCAGCCCAGGAAACGGTTTCGCCCTTCGAAAGGACCAGGCGCGTGCTTCCGAGGGCCTTGTCCGCCGCCGCAACAAAAGCCGGCTTGTCCAGGGAGGATTTCACGTTGATCTGATGGTACAGGGACCCGACCATCATTTTGTACAGTGCCGGAACGGAACGGTCCAGCATGGCGGGGGAAATATAGACGAAGCCGTAAGTATCATAATCCGGCATCATCTGGTTCGTATCCGGCAGGCAGATCAGGTATTCGCCGGACTTGACCAGCCCTTTGACCGTACCGCTTACCGTGATCGCCTGATAAGACAGCGTCAGCGGATCCCCCAGGGAGATTCCGTTGGCTTTCGCGTAGGAATCCGACAGCCAGAAACCGTCCGGATCTTCTGCGCTGTATGGTTCGCCCGCAGTGACCAGCACACCGGATACGGCCATATTCTCGCTGACGGTCAGCGCCAGCGTATCGGAACTGTCCTTTACCGAGACATCCAGGGACAGGAAACGGGTTGCATCTTCCACGCCGGCGATTCCCTTCACCGCATCCAGGTCCTCCGGGCTGAAGCCTTTGTCGCTGTAAATCCGGTAATCCGCGAACCCTGTCGCGTCGTAAACCTCTTTGGTGTTGATTTCCAGGGAATACCATTCCACGTTGAATCCCAGGAAGACGCCGATTCCCAGCGCGACCATGATGACCATGGAAATGAACTGCGCCTTGTATTTCCACAGCGTCCTGAACAGTTTTCTCAGCAGCATCACCAGTCCACCTCTTCCACAGACAGGGGGGCAGCCTGCTCTTCACAGGACCTGATCCTTCCGTTCTTGACCCGGATCACGACATCGGCCATTTTTGCGATGTTCTGGTTATGTGTCACGATAATGATGGTCTTCCCCATATCCCGCGCCATGGAAAGCAGCAGCTTCAGCACCATGACGCCGGTTTCGGAATCCAGCGCGCCGGTCGGTTCGTCACACAGCAGGATATGCGGATTCTTTGCCAGCGCACGGGCAATGGAAACGCGCTGCTGTTCACCGCCGGAGAGCTCCGACGGGAACTGGTGGATATGGTCTTCCAGGCCGACGGCTTTCAGCATTTCGTGGCTGCTGAGGGGGTTCGGCGCGATTTCTTTCACAAGGGCGACATTCTCAATGACGGTAAGGGTCGGAATCAGGTTATAGCTCTGGAAAACGAAGCCTACGGTGGCCGCACGGTATTCGGCAAGCTCGTTCGGTGTCAGCTTTGAAATATCCTTTCCGTTGACGGTAATCGTGCCCTCCGTAGGGCTGTCGAGCCCGCCGAGCATGTTGAGGAGCGTGCTTTTCCCGGCGCCGCTTGGGCCCAGGACGACGATAAACCTGCCTTCCTCCAGGCTCAGGTTCACATGATCCAGTGCGCGCTGCTCATGGTCGCCGTTCCGGTAAACCCTGGAGACATCTTTGAATTCCACAATTGCCATACTGTCTTTACTCCTTTGTTCAGCGCCGGCAGGAGAAAACTGCCTGGCCGGGATCGCTGGTTATAATCCTTTCCTTTCCCAATATACCCGGTGCCTGATCCGGTATTCGGTAGGCGTGCAGCCTTCGGTTTTCCTGAATACATGGGAAAAATGAGCTGACGAGACAAAGCCGACCATTTCCCCGATTTCCGAGATTTCCTCGCCGGTCTGGGCAAGCAATTCCTTTGCCCGCTCACAGCGGATGCGGTTGTGGTACACAAGGGGCGTGCAGCCCTTATGCTTCCTGAACACCCGCAGCAGGTAGCTTCCGTTCACATACAGGCTGTCCGCCATTTTCTGCAGGGAAAACTTCTCTTTATAATGCGCCTCGATGTATCCGGCAGCTGCCTGGGCGAGGGTATCTCCCCCGGACTTCTGCTTTTCTGCTTCAGGGAATGGACGCGGCTGGATCGGCCTGCTTTCCATATCGGATCGCCTCCTGTTGACTGCGTTGCGATTAGCAATCTCTAACCCGTTTCGTATATTAGCACAAACTAACTGACTTTTCCATTCTTTCACCGCATGAAAAAGCAAAAGGTCGATATCAGACAAACGTTTTATTATCAACAAGTCAATATCAGGATAGCAGAATCCGAAAACATGTGCTAAGATTCTACACGAGTTAGGAACATCTAACAATGTATGCGTGAACGGAGGAAATAAGGGCATGCAGAAGAAGGTTTTCCTGAGCGTAATATGTATCCTGGCCGTGATCCTGGTTGCTTTCCCGCAGGCCGGATTCGGCGAAGGAGCCGTTTCCACACGCTGGGCCGACGCGGCGGATAAGATCGACAAATTCCTGGACGCTGCTTTTGAATCATACCTTGACGGGGATTCCGCAGCTGCCTACGACAATGTCAGCAACGCATATTTCCGGGTTTATGAGACGACGGGCTTTGAACGGCAGACGATGAGCTATATCAGCGGGAACCGCAAGAACGCTGTTGAAATGCAGTTTTCCGCATGCAAGGCTGCTGTGAAAAAGGAAAACGAAACGGCAGAAACAAAAGTATCTGTCCGCAGCGCGCTGGCCAAGCTCAAGGCGATGATCCGCGAAGACGGGAACAAGCTGGCGGCCATGCAGGGCGGCGTGCAAAGCGAAACCAAATTCTACCTGCGCGGCGAACGGGTGCAGGCTGACCCGTACGCGGAATATTCAGCCGATCCCAACGCTGCGTCGAAGTATGCGAACTGGTATGAAGCGGCGACGCTGACCAAGGAACTGCTGGATACGGCATACCTGGCTTACCTTGACAAGGATTTTGACGCCGCGGCGGACAACCTGAACACGGCCTATTATTCTGTATATGAAGAATCCGGACTGGACCACACCATCTATACCGACCTTTCCATCCGGGAAAGGCAGTCCATGGAGAAAGGGTTTTCCGATCTCCGCAGCCTGGTTGCGTCAGGAAGCGAAAAATACCAGAAAAACAAATACCGCACCACGACGGATAAAGCAAAGAACAATATCCTGAAGTACGCCAAAGCCATTGACACCAAAAATGCGCAGGCGAAGGAAGCGGAGGCGGGCAAAAGCGCGGACGCTGCGGCGGCGGATGAAGCCGCGGAGGAAAAACCGGGCGATCCGAAGCTGCTGACCTTCCTGGGCGCTTTCGGCATTATCGTCCGCGAAGGCCTGGAGGCGATCCTCGTGATTGCAGCGATTATCGCTTACCTGGTCAAGAGCGGGAACAGCCGCAGTGTGAAAAATGTCTATATCGGGGCGGTTGCCGGCATCGCGGCCAGCTTCGCGGCAGCCGCGGTCCTGGCCTGGGCAAAACAGGCATTCACCGGAGCCGGGATTGCGCAGGAAATCATTGAAGGAATCACCGCGCTGATTGCCGTCTGCGTGCTTTTCTACGTCAGCAACTGGATGATTTCCAAAGCCGAGGCTGCCAGCTGGAGCCGCTTTATCGACGGGAAAGTCCAGTCTTCGGTGGAACAGGGGAGCGCTTTTGCTCTCGCTTTTACGGCTTTCCTGAGCGTATTCAGGGAAGGCGCCGAGGTGGTGCTCTTTTACCAGCCGATGCTCAATGAAGGAAATCCCGGCATGGTCTGGGCGGGTTTCGGCGCGGGATGCGTCCTGCTTGTCTTCGTATACCTGGCGATTACGAAACTGTCCGTCAAGCTGCCGATCAAGGTTTTCTTCACCGCCACGTCCATCCTGATGGCAATCATGTGCGTCAGCTTCCTCGGAAGCGGCATCAAGGAACTGGCGGAAGGGAACGCTTTTGACCTTGCGCTTCGCGTGCCGGGAATCCCGGAAAACGACGTAATCCAGATCTTCGGCATCTATCCGTGGCTGGAAACGCTTGTACCCCAGCTGATCCTGGCAGTTATCCTGCTGGTCACATTCATGATTGCCCATTACCGCGGGAAAATAAACGCCCTGAAGGCGCAGACCGCCCAAACCTGATACCCACGCGGCATGTAAACCACAGGCCCGAAGGAGCCTGTACCCCGCACATGGCGCGACGGATATACAATGAACCTGAGTAAGGAGGAACCCCGAAATGAAAAAGTTGGTTGCCCTGCTGCTTGCTGCAATGATGCTCTTTGCTGTTTCCGCTGTTTCCCTGGCGGAAGAGGAAGCTGGTTTTGATGAATATGAACTGGGTGTTGAAGGCGAACAGGAAGTCGGCTTCATGACCATGGCCATGGTTTACTTCCAGCCGGTGGATATGGCTCCCGCTGAGAACGCGACCCCCAAGGAAGGCTCTGACCTGCATATTGAAGTGGACCTGACCGCCAATGAGAATCCCTACGGCTTCCCGGTGGATGGCTGGGTACCCTACCTCAGCATCGATTTCGTGATCAAGGACCTGGAAGGCAAAGAAGTTTATTCCGGTTCCATGATGCCCATGGCCGCATCCGACGGTCCCCACTACGGAAACAACATCCCGCTGCCCGAGGGCGAATACACCATCACCCTGTATATCAAGAGCCCGGCTGAGAACGGCTACCTGCTCCACGTGGATGCGGAAACCGGCGTCGAAGCGAAGGACGGCTTCTGGACTGAACCGCTGACCGCTACCTGGACCGGCTGGAAATTTGTCAAAGAGTGGTAATCTGCCCGGCCTGCCAAGGAACTCCTTTTATACCGGCGCTTCATCTGCGGGGGCGCGGGCACCTTCCGGTGCCCGCGTTGATGAAGCGCCGGCATTTGGCATGTTTATGATCTGTATTATTCGGAGGTCTTGCTGTGTTCAAGTATCTTTGGATGGTTGTCCAGGATCTTTTCCTTGCAGTTACGTATGCGGCGCTGATGCATACGATGCTTTCCCGTACCGCCGGGCGTAAAGGACGCCTGATCCACAGCGCGGGGCTTTGTGCAGGCGTACTTGGCTCTGCAGCCCTCGCCGTTGTGAAATATACGACGAAGCTGATTATATCCAGCCACTGGAATCATTATATCTATGCGGTTGTGATCACTCTGACGGCCCTGTTTACCGTCCTGGCCGCCTGCTTCGGCCGGAAAGAAAACCGGGCATCAAACGCCGGCAGTACAATGCTGTGCATTGCCGGTTCGCTGCTGTCCGCTGTCCTCGTTTTTTACGCGCTGCCCGGCGTGATGCTGTACCCGTTCAGCTTCAATACCATGGGACAGGGATACCTCTCATCCTATTACCTGGTGCGCATGGCCGGCTGGCTGGGCGCGCTGGTGCTGCTTTTCGTCTATTCGCGCCTGCTTTCGCGCTGTGCGCTGGAAATAAAGCCGTATGCATGGATCCCCGCGATCCTGCAGGCCAATCTCTGGATTTTTGCCGCCTATTGCTTCGGGCGCTTCTTTGTGCCCTGGGTCAACCGGGCAAAGTGGCTGAAGTGGCCCGTAAAATACAGCGACGAAGCTTACGGCTGGATCGGGAACTGGATGATGTTCACCGCCAACCATGCGATGCTCTTCCTCTGGCTGGCTGCCGGGCTGGCTGTCCTCCTGGCTGTGTTTTTCTGGCGGCAGGGAACAATCCTCCGGGAAAAATACGACAATCCTGCCCAGCTGCGCAAACTGAAGGCGCGGAACCGCCGATGGCGGAGGACAGCCGCCGGGACACTGGCCTGCCTCCTGCTGGTTACCCTGATCCTGACGACGGTCAAAACAAACGATACCAGGCAGGTGGAGCTGTCAGCCCCGGAAAGCTACACGGTGGACCGGGACGCCGGCGTGATCCTGGTAGCCTCCGAAGCGGTGAACGACGGGCACCTGCACCGTTTTGAGTACAGGACGGAGAAGAACATCGAGGTGCGCTGGATTGTGGTGAAAAAGCCGAATTCAGCCAGCTACGGCGTGGGGCTGGACGCCTGTGAAGTATGCGGGAATGCCGGTTACTACGAACGGAACGGGCAGATTGTATGCAAACGCTGCGACGTCGTTATGAACATCAATACGATCGGATTCAAAGGCGGATGCAATCCTATCCCCCTGGCTTACGAAGTGAAGGACGGCAACCTTGTTTTCAGGCTGGAAGACCTGATTGCCGGCGAGAAAGAATTCAGATAAGGAGAACGTCAGAATGCTGTTCAGAATGATACGGGGCGTACTCTTTCACCAGAAGGGGAAAATGCTGCTGATCGCGCTGACCATCGCCCTGGGCGCTTCGCTTGCCACAGGCATGCTGAACGTCGTGCTGGGCGTGGAAGAGAAGGTTAACAAGGAACTGAAGAATTACGGGGCCAATATTGTTGTCAAACCAAAGGATTCCTCGCTGCTTTCCGATATCTACGATGTCGGCGGTGGAGCGGAGCTGAACACAGCCTACCTGCGGGAGGACGAACTGGGAAAGCTGAAGACGATTTTCTGGGCGTTCAACATCGTGGATTTTACCCCCTTCCTGGACACCCAGGTCCAGGTTGCGGACAACGCCGCGGCCAGCCTGACGGGAACCTGGTTCAACCATCACCTGGACCTGCCGACAGGGGAAAGCCTCGACGCCGGGATTGTCGGCATGCGCTCCTGGTGGGACATCACGGAAGGGCGCTGGCTGGATGAAAAGGACGCGAACGCTTCCGGCGAAATCATGGCAGGCGCGGCCCTGGCGGCGCAGTATGGATGGCATGCCGGGGACATCATCCGCCTGAAGGGAAACCAGGGGGAAAAGGATGTGACGATTGCCGGTATTTACGACGCCGGCGGGGACGAGGACGAACAGCTTTACGCGACGCTGGACCTGGTACAGGCACTGACAGGACGTGAAAACGAGGTGGCATCCATCGAAGTGTCCGCGCTGACAACCCCGGATAACGAGCTTGCCCGCCGCGCGGCAAAGAACCCGGCCGCGCTCAGCAGCCGGGATTATGAAACATGGTATTGCACGGCTTACGTTTCCGCAATCTGCTACCAGATCCAGGAAGTGATTACCGGATCGGTCGCTTCGGCTGTCCGGAAAGTTGCTGAAAGCGAAGGAACGATCCTGGACAAAACAAAGCTGCTGATGATTCTGATTACTGCCCTGAGCCTTGTCGGCTCCGCGCTGGGCATTTCCAACCTGGTAACGGCCTCCGTAATGGAGCGCAGCAAGGAAATCGGCCTGCTGAAAGCCATCGGGGCCAGGGACCGGTCCATTACCGGCGTGGTCATGACGGAAATTCTGATCACCGCGCTGCTGGGATTTGCCGCAGGCTACGTGATGGGCTTCGGTTTTGCTCAGCTGATCGGCCACAGCGTTTTCGGCTCCTCGATCCAGATGGATCCGAAGGTCGCGCCGATCGTGGCGGGGCTGATTGCGCTGGTGACGGTTGCGGGCAGCCTTCCCGCCATCCGCATGGTCCTGCGCCTGCGGCCGGCGGAGGTCCTGCATGGGGGCCACTGAGGGATGACGAATAGGATTGTAGGGGATAGATTATGACGAGAAGAAGAATGTTCCTTCGGATGATCACCGCGTCCCTCCTGCGCAGGCGGTCGCGGATGCTGATTGCGCTGCTTTCCATCGGGATCGGCGCAACGATACTGGCCGGCCTGGTGACGATCTACGTCGATGTTCCCCGGCAGATGGGCGCCCAGTTCCGCTCCTACGGCGCGAATATGCTGGTCCTCCCCGCCGAGGGGACCGTGATGGAGAGGGACGGGCTGGCGGACGCCCTGGAGAAGATTCCGCCGGACGAGGTGATCGGGGCTACGCCATACCGTTACGTCCGCCTGGATATGACGTCCCGCCAGCAGTCATTTACGGCTGCCGGAACCGATTTTTCGCAGGTTCCGAAAACAAGCCCGTACTTCAGCATCGAAGGGAATTACCCTGAGCATACAAGGGAAGTCCTGGCAGGAAAGAAAATAGCAGAAACAATCGGCCTGAAAACCGGATCCACGATGGAGCTCACGTACCAGCCGGCTGCCCGCACGGAGGCCGTCAGCCCCGAAGACAGCCGGGTTCCGGGGGCGGAGCTGGCCGGCAATGCAGAGGGCTTCGGCGGCGGCATCGTCTATGTCAGCGTGAAGCTCGACGATCACGGCGCTGTTGCGGCCCTGGAAATCGACGCAGGAACCCAGACCCCGGAATACGGCGGCCGCACCGCGGAGGATGAAGGCTTCCTGGGCCAGTTCATCGGAAAAACGCTGCCGCTCACTCTGGGGGAAGACGTGGATGCGCTTTCCGGCGCGACGGTTACCTCGGAAGCGGTTGTGCAGGCGGTCAATTCCGCCCGGAAGGCGGAAAAGGCGGCCAAACCGCAGACGCTGAGCTTTACGGTCACGGGGATCCTGACAACAGGCGGCGAAGAGGAAGAATACCTGTTCATATCCCTTGAGGACATGAAAACGCTCACCGGATCGGAACAGCTGGATGTGGCGGAGCTGAGCGTTTCCGCACCCGCGGAACAGCTGGAAGCATACGCGGAGGCGATCTCGCAGGAAAACGGTGCGGTCCGGGCCCGCCTGGTCAAACGGGTTACCCGCTCGGAAGCGTCGGTGCTCGAAAAGCTGACCGCGCTGGTTTTCCTGGTGACGCTGGTCGTTCTCCTGCTGACGATGATCTGCGTGTCGACCACCATGATGGCGGTTGTTTCGGAACGCCGCAGGGAAATCGGCCTGCGCAAGGCGCTCGGCGCGTCCGACGGCTCCATCCGGGCTGAATTCCTCGGCGAGGGATTGTTCCTGGGCCTGCTCGGCGGCCTGATGGGAGGTATTCTCGGCTTTGTTTTCGCCCAGGCGGTCAGCGTGAACGTGTTCGGCGCATCCATTACGTTCCAGCCGCTGCTGCTGCCTGCAGCCATCCTTGTTTCCATGGTGATTGCGGCACTGAGCTGCCTGCTTCCCATCAAACGCGCCGTGGCGGTTGATCCTGCGATCGTACTGAAAGGAGAATAAACATGAGCCTGCTTGAGCTGAAGAATATATCCAAGATTTACGGGGAACTGAAGGCGCTGGATAACGTAAGCCTGCATGTGGACCAGGGGGAATGGGTTGCCATCATGGGCCCTTCCGGCAGCGGGAAAAGCACGATGATGAATATTATCGGATGCATGGACAAGCCGACGAAAGGGGAAGTGCTCCTGGACGGGGTGGATATCAGCAGGGAGAGCAGCAAAGCCCTGACGGATATCCGCCGCGACAAAATCGGCCTGATTTTCCAGCAGTTTCATATGGTCAATTACCTGACAGCGGTGGAGAACGTGATGGTCAGCCAGTATTACCACTCCATGCCGGACGAGAAGGAAGCGCTGGAAGCACTGGAGCGCGTCGGGCTGAGGGAGCGTGCCAGGCACCTGCCCAGCCAGCTTTCCGGCGGCGAGCAGCAGCGCGTCTGCGTTGCGAGGGCACTGATCAACCATCCCGAACTGATCCTGGCGGACGAGCCGACCGGAAACCTGGACGAGGCGAACGAGAATATTGTCCTGGACCTGTTTGCTCGGCTGCATCAGGAGGGGACGACGCTGATCGTTGTCACGCACGACCCGGAAGTCGCGGAGGCTGCGCAGAGGACCATTGTCCTGGAACACGGCCGCATTGCGCGGGAAGTGATCAATGAGAATTTCGGAAAGTGAAGGATGCATGCATGAAAAAGCAGGTTATTCCGGGATGCGTTCTTTTTATCTTTGCCCTGGCTGCTTCCGTCGGCAGCGTCTCGTTCTTCGGCCCGTGCGTCCATGAGGACGGATCCGTCGGCGCATGCCACTGGGCCGGCCGTTCCCTCCTGGGCACCGGCCTGCTGGCCGCGATGCTCGCGCTGCTTGCGGTTTTGTTCCGCATGGCCCGCCTCGGGCTGTACCTGGGCAGTTTCCTGGCCTGCGTCTTGGGCATCCTGACGCCCGGAACGCTGATCAGCCTGTGCAAAATGAGCACGATGCACTGCCGGGCGGTTATGCAGCCCGCCATGACCGTGCTTTTTGCAGCTGCCGCGCTGTGCGCGCTGTTCGGAGCTGCAGCGTGCATCCGGGAAAAGAAGGGGAGGGCGTGAGCCTGCCATGAAAATCCTTCCGTTATCGGTGAAAAACCTGGCGAGGAAACCGGGGAGAACCACCGCCCTGGTGCTGCTGACGGCGTTCCTGGCGCTGGCTGTTTTCGGGGGATCGGTGATTACTTTATCCCTGCGCGCCGGCCTCCGGAGCCTGGAAGCACGGCTGGGGGCGGATATTATCCTGGTGCCGTCCGAAGCCGAGAGCAAGGTCAGTTTCCGGAATATGTTCCTGCAGGGAACCACCGGCGCGTTCTATATGGACGCTTCCGTGGCGGAGAAAGCCCTGGAAGTGCCCGGCGTCGAAAAGGCCGCGCCCCAGACGTTCCTGGCCTCGCTGAAGGCGGATTGCTGTTCCGTCAAAATCCAGGTCATCGGGATAGACCCGTCCAGGGACTTCACGGTCCAGCCATGGATTGCACGCAGCCTGAAAAATGAACTGGGAGACATGGAAGTAGCTGTCGGTTGCAAGGTGGGAGCCGGCATCGGGGAAACCATCCGGATTTACGAGCAGCGCTGCAAGGTGACGGCATGCCTGGAACCGACCGGAACAGGGCTGGATACGGCTGTTTACTGCAACATGAAGACCATGGATACGCTGCTGGCAGCCGCGGAAGCTAAGGGCGTCAGCCACAGGATTTCCAGCGGGGACGATTCGGTCGTTTCCGCGGTTTATATCAAGGTCCGTGACGGATATGACATCGGGGATGTCAATACCGCGCTGACCGGAAAACTCCGGAAGGTCACGGCGGTCAGGACCCGGTCCATGATCACCGGCGTTTCGGACAGCCTTGCGGGCATCAGCCGGACAGTGACGGCCATGATCGTTGTGATCTGGGTTCTCGCCTTTGTGATTCTCCTGCTCGCTTATACCCTGATCGTCAGGGAACGTTCCCGGGAATTTGCCGTCCTGCGCCTTCTCGGGGCGTCCAGGAACATGCTCGGGCGGATGGCGCTGTACGAATCCGCGGCATGCGGATTTGCCGGAGGCGTTGCGGGAACCGGTATCGCAGCCGTCGGCGTCTTCTCCTTTTCGGCCCTGATCGAGGGCAGCCTGGGGCTTCCGTACCTGATTCCGGGATTCAGTACCATCCTTTGCCTGGCGGCGGGTACGATCCTGCTGTCCGTTGCGGTTTCCGCCCTGACCAGCGCTTTCGCCGCGTGGCGCCTCAGCAGGGTGAACCCGGGAACCGCACTGAGGGACGGGACCTGACGCGGCCGGCGGCAGGCGGAAACAGGCGGAAGCCGGGCAAAACCGCAGGCTGCGGGTTCCGCGGAACAGGAAGAAAACGACGCATTGAAAGGGGAAAGGATATGCTCCTTCAGGCCGACAACATCAGCAAAACTTTTTTCCGCAATACGGGGAGTGCCAATTATTTCTATGCCGTTTCCCCGCTGAGCATGGAGATCCGCCCCGGAACAGTCACTGTCCTGACGGGAAGGAGCGGATCCGGGAAGACCACTTTGCTGAATATGCTTTGCGGGATTCTCCAGCCGACGGAAGGCCGCGTGCTGATGGACCGGACAGACCTGTACAGCCTGGACGACGCGGCCCTTTCCCGTTTCCGGAACGAGCATATCGGCGTGATTCCCCAGGCCAGGAGCGCGGTCGACACCCTGACGGCGGAAGAGAATATCCTGCTTCCGGCAAGGCTGTACGGAAAAGACGCGCCTGCGGAGAAAGCCCGCCGGTGGATGGAGGATTTTGAAATCGCCCACCTGGCCGGCGTGTTTCCGAGGGAGCTGTCCGGGGGCGAGCTGCGGCGCATGGCAATCATCCGGGCTGTTATCCGGGATCCGGACCTCCTTTTTGCCGACGAGCCTACAGGCGACCTGGACGATGAAAACACGCACAGGGTCCTGTCCGCCCTGCACGATCTTGCACACGGGGAGAACAAAGCGGTATTCATCGTGACCCACGAAAATGACGCGGAAAAATACGCGGACCGGGTTTTCAGGATGGACAGGGGAGAGGTCTTTCCACTGGCATAAAATAACGGCTGCCCCAGGCGGGGCAGCCGTTTTCCCGGAGGCGGAATCCGTTGCTCATACAATCTGGCTGCAGATGGCCGCGAAGGATTCCTCGGAAAGGTCGTGTTCAATTTTGCAGGCGTCTTCCCTGGCGATGTTTTCCGGTACGCCGAGCTGGACCAGGTATTTCGTCAGCGCCTGGTGGCGGTCATAGATTTTCCGGGCGATCGCATACCCCTTATCCGTCAGGGAAATCATGCTGTCGCTGCTCATGGTGATATATCCGTTTTCCCGCAGCTTTTTCATGGCCACACTGACAGAGGGCTTGGAAACATTCAGCCCCGCGGCAATATCCACCGAGCGCGCATGACCTTTTCGTTCCAGGAGCATCAGGATCTGCTCCAGGTAATCTTCTGCCGATTCGTAAATATTCATCGGAAGGCCCCCTTCAGCCATGTGCGGCATCTCAAGTTAAATGCGTCTAACTAAGTATAGCAAAATTACGGGATCGCGTCAACAGCCGTCTGCTTCCGCGGTCAGACAGCGAGGCCGATCCGGTCTGCGGCGGCTTTGACATAGTCATAGGCTTTTGCGTATTCTTCAAAGGCGGACATATGCTCGAGGAGGACAGGCGCGTCCGCGTCCAGGTATTTGTCTAGGATGCGCAGCACGCTGCCGAAATCCAGGGATCCCTCCCCGGGGGAGCATTCTTCCAGGAACGTGGTCAGGCGGACGGGATTCATCCTTGTATCCTTGAGATGCGTGCTCTTGATCATCGGCCCGAGCAGGGAGAAGCATTCCTCGATGAACTGTTCCGCTGCCAGGTACCGGCGCGGGCAGTTGATCATATTGATGAAATCCATATGAACCCCGAACTGCGGCCGGTCCACATCCCGGATCAGCTGCAGGTATCCTTCCGGGCTGTCCGGGACCATCCAGGGCATGGGTTCCAGCGAATAGAACGCCCTGGAAGGCTTTACGGAGTCCAGGATCTCACGGACGCTGCCGACGATGCGCGCATAGGTTTCCTCCGTGAAATTGGAGGGATCGGCCGCGTCCCAACCGGCCGCGCCTGATGTTCCCGCAATGTTCACGCAGCAGGGGATCCCGAGCTCGTCCGCCAGCGCAAGCTGCCCTTCCGCATACGCAAGGGCTTCCTTTGCCGCTTCCGGATCCGGATCGAAAATGTTTTTCCAGACGCCGATTTCCGCAATCAGCACGTCATTGCGCGCGCACGCGGCGGTGTATTCGGCGATTTCCTCCCTCGGCGTCCGGAACGTAAACGGTGCGGTAATCGCCCTGAAATGCGACTTGATGAGCAGTTTTTCCCATTCCGCGGCAGATGACCAGCGGCCGGCTACAGTTCCTCCCAAACGCATGCTTCAAACACATCCTTTCATGCTTTTTTTGTATGCTTCCGGCGGCCCGGCCGGGTTTTCTTTTTTGCCGTGGACATCAGGGATCCGAATTGCTGGGTTCAGTCTTCGCGGATATTATATTGTTTTTGCGCGCAGGGATCAAGCAGGATTTCAGCGGGAAAGCTTGACGCGGCGCCGGAAAAAGAGGAAGATGGAAGAAACCTGAAGCAGAAAAGGAGAAAGGCTGCAGGCGCTGCGTGAAAACCGGCCTGCAGGCGGGAAAATAAGGATGTACCAGCTGAAACGTGAAAAGATCCTGCAGCGCCGAGAGGCGCTGCAGGAATGCCTGGACCGGGCAGCCGAAACGGGCGCGAACGCCGGAAGCAGCCTCCTGGTTGCGGACCGGGAGGGGGAAGTGCTGTTCCTGGAAAGCGGATATGCCAGCCTGGCGGACCGCACGCCTATCCGGCGGGACAGCATTTTCCGCTGCTATTCCATGACCAAGCCGGTCACTTCCTGCGCGGCGATGCTGCTTTTGCAGGATGGAAAACTGGATATGTATGAACCGGTTTCCCGGTATGTCAAAACCTTCCGGAAGCAGCGGGTGGCCACGCCCGGGGGTAAGGTTCCGATTGCCCGGGAATGCCTGGTGCGGGACCTGCTGGATATGACGGCAGGCCTGGCTTATGACGGCGACGAAACGCAGACCCAGCAGGAAACCAAAGCGGTCTTTGCGGAAGCGGAACAGCGCTTCGGCAGCAGCCGTCCCATGGATACCCAGGAATTTGCAGCCCGGATCGGCGAAATCCCGCTGCTGTTCCATCCGGGGGAAGGCTGGAATTACGGCGTGTGCGCCGATGTGCTGGGAGCAGTGATCGAAAAGGCGGCCGATATGCCTTTTGCCGATTTTGTTTCGCAGCGGATCTTCCGCCCGCTGGGCATGGCGGACAGCGGTTTCTCCGTGCCGGAAACCGGGCGGGACAGGCTGGTGACCGCCTATGAGCACGGCGAAAGCGGACTGGTTCCCTATACCGGCAATCACCTGGCGATCCGCAATGACGGCGGATGCAACGCCTTCCATTCCGGCGGCGCGGGACTGTTTGCCACGGCAGGGGATTATGCCCGGTTTGCCCGGATGCTGATGAACGGCGGGGAGGGCGTCCTCCGGGAAGGTACCGTGCGCTGGATGACAGGCCGCCGCCAGACCGGTATTGTGCAGGAAAGCATTGCGCGGAATATCGGCATGGAAGGCCGCAGCTATGCGAACCTGATGCGGGTGACGGTGGACCCGGCAGCCGCCTTCATCCCGACAAACCCCGGGGAATACGGCTGGGACGGCTGGCTGGGCACCTGCTTTATCAACGATCCTGCAACAGGCGTCACGATTCTGCTGATGCAGAACCAGAAGGACGGCGACACATCGATCATCGGCAGGATCCGCAGCATCCTGTACCTGTCCTGACACGAAGGGGAAGGCGTACGCAAAGGACTGTACCAGTCAACGGGAACAGAACGCCTGCAGCCCTGCCGCCTGCCATGGCGGACGGAAAAATGACCGGAGGAGCGGGAAAACGTGGACCAGCGCATCATAAGGTATTTTTCGGAAATCACGGAGGAGGAGAAGCAGTTCCTTTCCGGCAGCAAACAGATCGACAGGGCCATTTATATGGACGGCAGCCGGGATGTCATCACCGGGGACAAGCTCCTCGAGAAGGGAAAGCAGATCGCCATCCGGCCGCATACCCGCTTCGTGCATTTTCCGGAGCATACCCATGACTATGTGGAAATCGTGTACATGTGCCAGGGGAAAACGAAGCATATCGTCAACGGTACGGAAATCCGGCTGAAACAGGGCGAGATCCTGATGATGGGACAGCACACCCGGCAGGAGATCGAACCGGCCGGGCAGGATGACATCGCGGTCAATTTCATCGTCCGGCCGGCGTTCCTGCAGGGGATCCTGTCCTTCCTCGGCAACGAGGAGACGCCGCTGCGCAGCTTTATCCTCAGCTGCCTGTCCGGGGATACGGAAACAGGATACCTTTACTTCCGGGTGGCGGACGTGCTGCCGGTGCAGAACCTGGTGGAGAACCTGCTCTGGACCATGATCGGCGGCTACGGCAACCGGCGGGGAATCCACCAGATGACGCTCGGGCTGCTGATGGCGGAGCTGCTGGAGCATACGGAAAACCTGTCCCTGCCGTCGGCGGAGGAGGAGACCACCATCCAGGCGCTGCGGTATATTGAGGAGCATTACCGGGAGGGCAGCCTGACGGAACTGTCCGCCCTGCTGCATTATGATTTTTCCGCCCTTTCCCGCCTGATCCGGGCCAAAACAGGCATGACTTATACGGAACTGGTCCAGAAGAAGCGGCTGTCCCAGGCGGCCTGGCTCCTGACGAATACCGGGAAACGGGTGGACGAGATTGCAAACCTGGTCGGATATGAAAATGTCAGCTATTTCCACCGGCTTTTTTACGCAAGGTTCAATACATCGCCCAGGCAATACCGAATCTGCAAATAAGGACACTTTTTCAGACAACTGAAGACGTTGAAAAACGTCCCCCTTTCTGCCAGAATAGGATCAGGCAGAAAGGGGGGCTTCGTTTGAAAAGATACCTTGCGATCGATATCGGCGCGTCCAGCGGAAGGCATATCGTCGGATGGAAGGAAGGCGGGAAAACCTGTACAAAGGAAGTATACCGTTTTCCCAACGGCGTGGAGGAAAAGGACGGGCACCTGACCTGGAATATCGAAGCGCTGGAATACCATGTGAAAGCAGGGATTGAAGAGGCGCTGAAAGCATACCCGCAGATCGAAAGCCTGTCCGTCGACACCTGGGGTGTGGACTATGTTCTGATGGACGGCGACGCGCCTGTCCTGCCGTGCTACGCATACCGGGACAGCCGCACCGAAGAAGCGATCGGGAAGGTGCATGAAAAGATCCCATTTGCGGAACTCTACCGGCGCACCGGCATCCAGTACCAGCCCTTCAACACCGTTTACCAGCTCTATGCTGACAAGCTGGCGGGGCGCCTGGATAAGGCCTGCGGCTTCCTCATGATGCCGGAATACCTGATGTACAGGCTTTGCGGCGCCAAGAGCCACGAATACACGAACGCCACCACCGGCGGGATGGTCAGCGCGGAAACCGGCGAATACGATCCGGAAATCATCGGCGCCCTGGGGCTTCCCCGGAAATTCTTCAAGCCCCTGCAGCAGCCGGGGACCGGGATCGGGACGTACAAGGGCATCCGGGTGGTCCTCTGCGCCACCCATGACACGGGAAGCGCCGTGGAAGGCATCCCGATGGACGGGAACGAGCTGTATATTTCCTCGGGCACGTGGAGCCTCCTGGGCGTCAAAACGCCAAAGCCGGTCACGGATGAGAACAGCCGCGCCGCCAATTATTCCAACGAGGGCGGCGTGGGATACAACCGGTACCAGAAGAACATCATGGGTATGTGGATCGTCAACCGGCTGCGCAGCGAACTCTGCCCTGACAAACCGTGGGACGAGATCACAGCGGAAGCGGAAGAAAAGCATTTCGACCACCTGGTGGATGTGAACGATCCTGCCTTCCTGGCCCCGGAGAGCATGAAGGCTGCCTTTGACGCAAAGCTCCCGCACCCGCCCAAGTGCACTGCCGGATACTTCCGGTGCGCATACCGGTCCCTGGCGGAGGGATACCGGCAGGCCATCGAAGAGATTGAACGGAACACCGGCACAAAGTACCGGAAACTGTATATTGTGGGCGGCGGGGCAAAGAACCGGTACCTGAACCGGCTGACCGCCGAAGCTACCGGCAAGGAAGTCATTGCGCTGCCGATCGAAGCGACGGCGCTGGGGAACCTGGAAATCCAGATGAAAAACGGAGGGGAAGAAGCATGAGTTACGAAACGGCGAAAAAAAGGTATGCAGCCTTGGGCATCGACGCAGACGCGGCGATGGAAAAACTGAAGAAAGTACCTGTATCCCTGCACTGCTGGCAGGGGGACGATGTCCGCGGGTTTGACACGGATCCCACCAAACCCCTGACTGGCGGCATCCAGACGACCGGCAACTATCCCGGACGCGCACGGACGCCCGACGAGCTGATGGCGGACCTGGACAAGGTTATGAGCCTGATTCCCGGCACGCCGAAGATGAACCTGCACGCCAGCTATGCCATCTTCGAGGACGGGGACTGGGCCGACCGGGACAAGCTGGAGCCGAAACACTTCAAAAAATGGGTGGAATTCTGCAAGGAACGCGGCCTGGGCTGCGATTTCAATCCCACGTTTTTCTCCCATCCGAAATGCGATCCGCTGACGCTGTCCAGCCCGAATGAGGAGACGAGGAAGTTCTGGATCGACCACGGAAAGGCCTGTATCCGCATCAGCAGCTACCTGGCGGAGGAACTGGGCCAGCCCTGCGTGATGAACATCTGGACCGGGGACGGATTCAAGGATATCCCGGGGGACCGCCTGGGCCCGCGCGTCCGGTACCGCGAATCCATCGACGAGATCCTGCGGGAGCCGTATGATTTCAAAAAGGTCAAGCCCTGTATCGAGAGCAAGGTGTTCGGCATCGGCGTGGAAGCCTATACGGCGGGCAGCGCGGAATTCGCGCTCAGCTATGCGGCCATGAACATGGACAAGTGCATTCCGCTGATGGATAACGGCCACTACCATCCGACCGAAGTCGTCAGCGACAAGATCCCGGCGCTGCTGGCCTTCTTCCCGGAGATCGCGCTGCATGTGACCCGGCCGATCCGCTGGGACAGCGACCATGTGGTGCTGTTTGACGACGAGACGCGGGAGATCGCACGGGAAATCGTCCGCTGCGGCGGCCTGGACGGCCGGGTGGACATTGCCCTGGATTATTTTGACGCGAGCATCAACCGGATTTCCGCCTGGGTCACCGGATACCGTAATGTGCAGAAGGCGCTGCTGTACGCGCTGCTGCAGCCCGCCGAAGCGCTGAAGGAAATGCAGGATGCGGGCCAGTTCAGCAAGCTGATGGCGGTGCAGGAAGAACTGAAGACCATGCCCTTCGGGGAAATCTGGGACGAGTACTGCGGCAGGTCCGGAAAGCCGGCGGACGGCGACTGGTTCCCGCAGGTCGAAGAATATGAAAAGAAAGTGCTGGTGAACCGGAAATGAAGAACATCCTTGAAGCCCCCTTTATGGCGGAAATGATCCGGACCGCGACCAATATGTATGACCACGGCTGGGATGAACGCAACGGCGGAAACATCAGCCTGATGCTGGATGAGCAGGACGCGGCGGAATACCTGGACATGGGAAACGTGCTGCGCACGATCCCGACCGGCTTTACCGCGCCGGAACTGGAAGGGAAGGTCTTCCTGGTGACAGGGACCGGCAAGTACTTCAAAAACGTGCAGTATGCGCCGGAGGTCAACCTGGGGATCGTCCGGCTCAGGGAGCAGGGGCAGCAGGCGGACCTGCTGTGGGGATATGCTGACGGCGGACAGTTCACCAGTGAATTCCCGGCCCATATGATGAGCCATGTGGCGCGCCTGAAGGTGAACCCGGAAAACCGGGTGGTCATGCACTGCCATCCGGCGAACCTCCTGGCCATGACATATGTCCACACCCTGGACGAGAAGGAATTCACCCGGACGCTCTGGCAGATGTGCACCGAATGCATCGTGGTGTTCCCCGAGGGCGTGAATGTGCTGCCGTGGATGCTTTGCGGAACGAACGAAATCGGCGAAGCGACGGCGGAGAAAATGAAAACAGCCAGGCTGGTCGTCTGGAGCCAGCATGGCATCTACGGCGCCGGAAAGGACCTGGATGAGACTTTCGGGCTTATTGAGACAGCAGAGAAGGCTGCGGAAATCTATATGAAAATCGCGCACCTGCCAAGGGTCAATACGATCACGGACGAACAGATGCACCAGCTGGAGAAGCGCTTCAACATCAAGGCGCGGGAAGGATACCTGGACTGAGCGCTTCCCGCAAAAGGAATACTGCCGGATGACCGGCTGACCGTTCCGGCTTTGCCGCCGGAGACGGTCAGCCGGTTTTCGGATTGCAGCATTGAAGGTTCCGCAAAAATCGGGTAAAATAAGGATACAGAAAACCGGGAACATACAGGAAAGGCGGGGATAAACCATGACGGAAGAAATGAAGCACTGTTCCTACTGCTCCGAAGGGGAACTGCTGGATGCTTTCGGGATTAAAATCGGGGAACTGCCCATGTCCAAGGTCATCCTGTTCAGGGAACAAAGCCACCGCGGCCGGGTCATCGTCGCATGCAAAAAGCACGTGGATGATATCACAGGGCTCACGAAGGAAGAACGCGTCCAGTTTATGGAGGACGTGAACCATACAGCGGAAGTGATCCACGAACTCTTCCGCCCGGACAAGATCAATTTCGGCGCCTACGGGGACACCATGCACCACCTGCACTTTCACCTGGTGCCCAAATACAAGGACGGGTTTGAGTGGGGCGGCGTCTTCGCAATGAATCCCGCCCGGGAAACGCTGACGCAGGAACAGTACGACGAACTGATCGGAATGATCCGCTCAAAACTGTAAACAGGGAAAAGAAAAAGGAAAATAAAACATGGGACTGCACCGTCCGCCGCGGCGGACGGCGGATCCGCAGAGGAGGAAACACATGGCACTGCATGTGATGGAGGAAGCCAACCGCTGCCTGCAATGCAAAAACCCCCGTTGCCAGCAGGGCTGCCCGATTCATACCAATATCCCGGAAGCCATCCGCCTGCTGAAGGAAGGAAAGCTGAACGAAGCGGGATGGATGCTGTTTGAGAACAATCCCCTGACCACTGTTTGCGCGCTGGTATGCAACCATGAAAACCAGTGCGAAGGCCACTGCGTCCGGGGAATCAAGGACGCTCCGGTGCATTTTTCCGTGATCGAGAGCTATATCTCATCCACCTACGCGAACCAGATGGTCAAGGGCCCCGCCACCCCGAACGGGCGCAAGGCCGCCGTGATCGGCGCAGGCCCGGCGGGGCTGACGGTCGCGATTATCCTGGCCCGCAAGGGGTACAAGGTCACGATCTTCGACAGCCGGGACAAGATCGGCGGCGTGCTGCGCTACGGCATCCCGGATTTTCGCCTGCCGGACGCGGTGCTTGACGACCTGGCGTACCGCCACCTGGAACTGAAGGGAATCCAGTTCCGTCCCAACACCTACATCGGCAGCGCGGTCACGATCGACGATCTTTTCCGGGACGGATACCAGAGCATCTTTGTCGGCGCGGGATTATGGAAACCCCGCAAACTGAATATCCGGGGCGAAAGCCTGGGGCATGTAACCTATGCCATCAATTACCTGGCCAGTCCGTCCGCCTTCCGGCTGGGGGAACGGATTATCGTGATCGGCACAGGGAACAGCGCCATGGACTGCGCGCGTACGGCGATCCGCCACGGGGCGCGTTTTGTCAGCTGCGTGAACCTGACCGACACCCTGACGGCCAGCCAGTATGAAAGCAGCTATGCAAAACTGGAGGGCGTGGATTTTATCTATAACAAATGCACCCTGGAAATCCGGGAGGACGGGGTCATCCTGGCTGACAGCCGGACGGATGAGGACGGAAAGATCGTACCGGTTCCGGGAACAGAGAAGCTATACCCATGCACCGGGGTTATCGTTGCGGTCAGCCAGGGCGCGGAAAGCAACCTGGTGACGACCACAAAGGGAATCGATACCGTCCGGAGCGGCCTCCTGACGGTGGACGAGGACGGGCATACCAGCCGTCCCGGCGTATTTGCGGCAGGCGACGCCGCCAGCGGCGCCCGCACGGTGGTGGAGGCGGTAGCCAACAGCAAACGTGTCGCGGAAGCGATGCACGAGTACATGCAGTCGCTGCCCCTTCCGGTGATGACGGATTATCCGGACGCACCAGTTGTCGAAACAGCCGAGGCATCCGCCCAGGCGGAACAGCTGCTCAAGGATTAAGCTAATCCGCAAACAGCGCAAGTCATTCCGCACGTCCAGAAAACAACATATACTAAACGGTAACAAAAACTACCCGGAGCCAGGCGGAAACGAAGGGCTCCGGGTAGTTTTGAGTTATGGTTCCGGATGTTTCATTCGGGTAAAAATACTGCTTGCGGCGATGTTACTCATAATTTAATTGATAAACAAAATTGAGTAACTTTATGTAACCGGCAAACATCCATGAAAACGGAAATTTTTCCCGTTTCCGAACGATATAAAAAATGGAAACGATTCCCAATTTCGCACAAAATGAGCGAAAAGCCCATGGAATTTAAGGATTTGTAAGAATGACAAGCAAAAAACAATTAACATTCAGGGAAAAGATTCGCGAAACGTTCGGAAAATGCAAAAAGCAAGAAAACTGCCGAAACATAAGCCTTTCAACAAGTGTAATAAGGTTGGGAAGAAATTTTTTCAAAAATAATAAAAAATCATTTGAAAAACGGCTCCATGCAACCATTATGTAACCGTATATTTGCATAATATAAACTGGATAAAGCGAGGGGAATGTATTTCCCCAAGCTTTCCGAGGCTCCCGGCCTGCCAGGTGCGGATCAGGAGCGTATCAACAGATGGAAAGTACCTGCACAGCGGAGCGCAAGCTCCCGGCAGATGAGATGACAGGAGGTAGACGAATGAAGAGAATTATGACGGTATTGCTTGCCGCTATGATGCTTTTCGCCAGCCTGCAGATAGCATCAGCAGAAGAAATTACGGAAACAGCGACTCCCGAAACGGAAACTGTCGTGGAGACGGTTGCCGAGGAAGCTGCAGAAGCTCCGGCAGCAGAAGCACCCGCCGCGGAAGAACCGGCGGTTGTTGAGCCTGCCGCGGAACCGGTCGCAGAACCGGTGGCAGAGCCCGTCGCAGAAGCACCCGCGGTCGTTGAGCCTGTTGCGGAACCCGTGGCAGAACCCGCCAAGGAAGAGCCTGCGGCTGTTGAGCCCGCTGCGGAACCTGTGGCAGAACCTGCCAAAGAAGAGCCTGTCGCGGAAGAACCCGTGGCTGCAGAACCCGTGGCGGAGCCTGTCGTGGAAGAACCTGTGGTTGTAGAGTCCGCTGCAGAACCTGTGGCGGAGCCTGTCGCAGAAGAACCTGTGGCTGCGGAGCCCGCTGCGGAACCCGTGGCGGAGCCTGTCGCAGAAGAACCTGTGGCTGCGGAGCCCGCTGCGGAACCCGTGGCAGAGCCCACAGTTGTCGAGCCCGTCGCGGAAGCACCCGTGGCTGCCGAGCCCGTTGCGGAAGAACCCGTGGCTGTCGAGCCTGTTGCGGAACCGGTGGTAGAACCCATCACAGAAGAACCCATCACAGAAGAACCTGTAGCTGAGGAGCCTGTCGCAGAACAGGAGACAGAGCCCGTCGCGGAAGCACCCGTGGCTGCAGAGCCTGCTGCTGAACCCGTAGCAGAGCCGGTAGCAGAGCCTGTCGCGGAAGAACCCGCCAAGGAAGAAAAGGTTGAAGCCTTTACTGGTACGCTTTCACCCATCAAACACGAAATCTTCGATGGGGAAAAAATGGTTCGCGTAAAGACCACCGTGAAAAACGCCAATATGGGTTACAGCATCTGGTGGGAACAGCAGGAATCTGAAGAGCGCTGGACAAGGATCAATGGGGCGGACAAAGAAGAATACAAGTTTGCCGCAATTCCTGGCCATTACAGCCTGCGCGTAGTGCTTTCTGCTGAGGACGGAACAGTCCTGATGAGCAATGTCGTCATCGAGGTAGAAGAACCTGCAGCAGAACCTGCAGTGGAAGAACCCGTTGCTGAGGAACCTGTTGCGGAACCGGTGGCAGGGCCCGTCGTGGAAGAACCTGCAGCTAAAGAACCTGTTGTCGAAGCACCTACCGCTGAAGAACCCGCTGTAGAAGAACCTGTAACTGAAGAACCGGCAGAAGAACCCACCGTGGAAGAACCTGCAGTTGAAGAATCCGTTGTGGAAGCACCTGTAACTGAGGAATTGGCAGAAGAACCCGCCGTGGAAGAACCTGTGGCTGAAGAACCCGCTGTAGAAGAACCGGTTGCGGAAGTACCTGCTACTGAGGAACCGGCAGAAGAGCCCGTTGTGGAAGAACCCGCTGTAGAAGAACCGGTTATGGAAGTACCTGCTGCTGAGGAACCGGCAGAAGAGCCCACTGTGGAAGAAACAGTTGCGGAAGAACCCGCTGTAGAGGAACCTGCTGTAGAAGAATCCGTTGTGGAAGTACCTGCTGCTGAAGAACCGGCAGAAGAGCCCGTCGCGGAAGTACCTGTTGCTGAAGAACCGGCAGAAGAGCTCGTCGCGGAAGTACCTGCTGCTGAGGAACCGGCGGAAGAGCCTGTTGCGGAAGAACCAGTCGCAGAAGAACCGGTTGTGGAAGTAACTGCTGCTGAAGAACCGGCAGAAGAGCTCGCTGCGGAAGAACCTGTAGCTGAAAAAATCGCTGTAGAAGAACCGGTTGCGGAAGTACCTGCTGCTGAGGAACCGGCTGAAGAACCCACTGTAGAAGAACCAGTGGCAGAAGAAACTGAATCCGAGGAAATCGCGGTTCAGGAAACCTTGACTGAAACAGCTGAAGCAGAAAAAAATGAAGTCAAGAAGCCGGCGATCAAGAACGATGACGATCTGACAGTCCAAAGACCGGTAAATAAACAGGGTGATGAAGAAACTGTTTCGGACGATTATGAAACAGCACTTGGACTTGAAAAATTCCAGACGATCGTAATCGAAGGAGAAACAGAGATTCCTGTTCGCGAAGGTGCAGATGGTCTTGCTGCGATTGTCACTTCACTTTCAGCCGGTGCTGAAGTAACGGTTGTTCACCGGGAAGGCGACTGGGCGACCGTCGTTGTTGGCAATGAGCTTGGGTACATCTTTATTGATGACATTGCTGAATACCTGAGCACAGAGGAAGAACAGCCAATTGAGAAAGCTGTTGAAATCCCGAAGAAAGTAACAATCTTCACTTCCCGCAGGACGATGATAGAAGAGGGCGAACAGATTTACCTGAACAGTAAACTGGAAGGCTTTGAAGATTGCGAAGATATCCTGTATATCTGGAAGGTTGATAAAGGCGACGGTTTCGAGGTGGTCGAAGGCGCTAATGAAAGCAGTTACACCTTCACAGCCACGATAGAAACCCTGAAATGGAACTGGCACCTTACGGTGCTATACCGCTGAAAAGCTCCTACCTGCAGGCAAAAAAATGCCTGCAGGGTTTTGGGTATTTCGGGAAAGCTTATTGGTCATAAAAAACCTGCTTATTTACGTTTAAAGACACACGACAAAAAGAGTAAGTACTCACCGAACGGAGGATAAGTACCGCCATGATGAGAAGAATTATTGCCATCCTGCTTGCAGTCCTTATGTTCGTCCAGGTTATGCCCTTGGCAGCCCTGGCCGAAACGCTGCAGAATGACGAAGCAGGCTTCCAGTCTGTTGAATCAAATGATATCAAAGGCTTAGATGTCGAAGAAGTCTTTGAAATCACATTTGAGCTCGAAGACGAGGTGGAACAGACAGAGCAAACCGCCGTTGGAAACGGAAAGGGAAAAGGGAAAGGAAAGCTTCTGTCTGCAAAATCCAACAACGGAAAAGGGAATGCGGAGTCAAATGGCCGCAGCGCCAAGGCTCGCCTGCGCCGTTCCGGTGAGAAACTCGGTAAGCTGCCCGATGCTCCGCAGAAGAAGCATCTGTATGGTTGGGTGGATAAAAAGAACAAAAGGTATGTGACAGAAGACACAGTCGTTACCGGCAGCATGTCGCTGAGCCCTATCGGAACGAACGAGGAAGATCTGTCACTTTCCGACAATGGCGTTTCAGTTGAAGTGCCAGCGGATTCAATTCCTGAAAACACGGAGTTTTCTGCTACTTTCATTTCTGCTGACAGCGTACAGGAGGCTGTGGAGTCGATAGTCAGCGAAGTTGGTGAAATCCGCGCGGTGGATATGACTTTCACAGATAAGAACATTAACCAGGAAGTAGAGCCAGCCAAACCTGTTGAAGTAACCATGTCTGTGGACGGTATGAATACCGATGCGCTGACTGTAATCCACATCAAGGACGATGGTTCCATAGAAGAAGTAAACTACACGTTGAGCGGAAATACTATTTCATTCAGCGCGACGAGTTTTTCAATCTATGTCGTGACGGATGAGATTGGCAAAATAGTAACGTTTAACTTTTATGACGATGAAGGCAATTTGATCACAAGCGAGTATATTAAAAAGAATTTGGATGGAACTGTACAAGACCTGTATAGTCCTTCTTTTATCCTTGGTTATGGTGAGGATTTCTTTGGTTGGTCAGAGGAAGAACATAGCCAGAATGGAAAGACGATCGATCAGCTGAACACAGAGATAACATCTTCCTGGGATCAACTAGCAGATCAAGTCGATTATTACGCCGTTGTCAAAAAGGTCTATGTGATCAGATATCTGAAATATGAAGTTAACGGCAAACCAATTACACTGGAAACGATTACGATTCCTACTAGCGAGACAGATAGATCCCATAAAGTATTGGGAGACTTGGGATCTGATGAAGGAACTACTTTTGAAGGCTGGATGACACAGGACGGGACGATATATAGAACAGGAACGACGATTGAAGAAGTCAACGAACACTGGGATTTTTATCTGAAGGAAACGGGTCGTTACTGGTTGGTTTTTGATGTCAATGCGGGTGGCCCCGGCAGCGGGGTAGAGTATATTCCTCCGCAGCTGATTTTTGGTGAAGGGAAAGTAACTGTAAAGCCAGAAGATCCGGATCGACTGGGTTACTATTTCATTGGCTGGAATACAGAGGCAGATGGATCTGGTAACTGGTGGTATAAAAAAGATGGCAGCGTTACAAGTCAGTTTGGTGGTACCCTTACTGAGGATACCGGGGATGTTACGCTGTTCGCACAATGGGAAGCCGCTCCGACCAGTTATCACGTGGTTATCTGGCAACAGGATGCAAACTTAGATCAACCCGATACGGAAGACAGTAAGAAACATTATAACTATGTCGGGGGCTATAAGGTCAGCACGGGAGTCCTTACGGGCGATACTGTAAGCATTACCGATGTAGATAAAAGTTATACACATAAGGCAAATGTCCAACTGGGGGCAAACCAGGTCGATTTCAGCCACTATCATATCAACAATAATAATACTGAAAACTCCAAGACAGCAGCAGCAGATGGTACGACCACGCTGAATGTGTATTATGATTTGGATGACTATACACTTCAATTCCAGATCTATGGATATGTATATACCGAGACAACGAGTAATAATAGTACTACTCAGTATGGGTATTACAATGGAGAATATGTTGAAATATACAGGGATGAAAACAAATGGTATAGAACGAGGACATGGCATGGCGGTTGGTTTGGATCCTACACATATTCAGATCAATACACAGGGAAAAGATATACGCGTTCAGAAGGATGGCAAACTATAAAAGAGATTCACGCACTGGTAGGGCATAATATCTCTGATAATTTCCCCATTGTTGGTACAAATGGTGTAACGTATGACAACGGTGAGAGGTGGAATCCTCAGAATAGTAATCTTTACAAACAGGTTTTGGTATATATAGACGTTATGCCGGCGGAAAATGTTACATTCCATTTGGACACTTCGAATAATGGATCGAAAACCATGAAATATTATGTCGAAGCTCTGCCTGGTGTGTCGCCGGATAAGGTGTTTGAGGGGAAAAATTATATTCTTCATAATCAAATCACTGCAAATTACGGTTTTATTACTGAAGCTGAAGACTATATTGACTTGGTTGGCTTCACCAAGAACAAGAGTGATCCGGCGTTTTCAGGCGGTAGAATAAATGGTGATGCAGATTTCTATTATTTCCGAAATAAATATGGAATACATTATGTTTCCGTAAGTAAAGGAACAGAGGAATACGATGCTACTAATATCTTCTATGGGCAGGAATTGAATGATTACAGCCTTGGAGGAAACAAGTATTACGCTCCAACTAATGGGCTGGATGGCTATGCTTTCGTTGGTTGGTATACGGATGAAAGCTTTGCGGAAGGTACAGAATTTAAATTCGACATTACTATGCCGAACAATAATATCACACTTTACGCTAAGTGGGAGCAACAGCGTGTCCGTGTAGTTCTGGATCCCAATGCCCCCGCAGGTACATATCAGTTTGAAAACAATCAGGCATTGTCTTTCCGCCTGAATTATAATGAAAAAATCTCTGGTGCAAACATTACCGGATCTGCTGCCGTAAGGGCAGGATATATTCTGGATCATTGGGAAACTCCGGATGGGGATGTTTGGAACTTTGATGCTCAGGTCAATGAAAATACTACTGGCGTAAATATGAACTATCAGGATAAGAACAATACTGATTGGACCTTGAATGTATATGGCGATAATGATGGCGAACATAACAATGTTAAAGGCATCCTAAAACTTAAAGCAGTTTGGAAACTGAATATTGCAGAAAACAGCGTTTATGTTATCTACAAAGTAGGCGACGGTTATCTGAAGTACAACAAAGATGGACAACTTCAAACAATTGTCCCAGTAGATAATATGGATTATGTCCTGCAGGACGGTGCTACCTCAGTAACCTTCCAGGCACGTCCGGCACCAGTCGATTACGCAGACGGATATGTGTTTGCGAACTGGGTGCTTCTTGACGGGGATGGCGAAAAGACCAGTACAAAAATC